>Ga0209367_1006765_pt1 | contig 15841 bp, 10 predicted proteins | sample WorMetLIZISLAND2_FD_187412 | JGI IMG/M metagenome (GOLD analysis project Ga0209367, IMG submission 187412) | Marine gutless worms symbiont microbial communities from Max Planck institute for Marine Microbiology, Germany - Olavius geniculatus... ... | reverse complement strand
CTGCTTCAGTTCATCCACATCTAACCTAAGCTGGTACCCCGTTTTATGAAATATCATAAGCCCGTAACACACTACGATATTGAGTACCTCTTGACGATTTTCTCAGCTAATCATCATTATTATTAGGCACAGTTTGTTGGAGTTATTTCAAAACGTAATAGGGGTCCGGTTTTTTTTGAGACACAGTGTAGTGCTGTCTTGTTTCATGTAAGCAACCAATCGACCACATAATGCATGCCCAAGCACCAGATTAACTCAGACTAGTTTCAATGTCTGTCAAGTTTCTCAGTGGAACAAGATAACGTTGAAGTTTGAACATAATATTAAGCTGTCAGCAGCAAGCTTCAAGCAATTCTGACAGAAACAGCATTTAAAACACAAGAAGATGGACAAGTGCAATACTGGATATGATGGGAAAAAAGACAAGTGAAAACATTGACCAAGATGCCTATAAAGCCTTAGACAAACAAGTCAAAAAAGAATGTCACACACGCAGCAAAACAGCAGTGGCTGGAAGAAAAAAACATTAAGAAATTGAGAACATAAGCAAATAAATCCAACACTGATGTAGCAAAAAATCAAGGACATAAACAGCACAAAGGTGTGCTCATACACAAACAAAAAGCATTTCTGATCACAGTTCTCAACAAAAGTATATAATATAGTCTTTCAGTCAACCAAACCAAAATGGTTATATATCAGCAATTCCAACACAGGGTGATGCAAACTGAAGATCAGACAGCAGACCATCAAGCAGGTGGACAGTTTCAGTTACCTCTGCAGCTTCATAACAACAGGTGAAAGAAGTAGAAAGGAAATCCAAAGAAGAACAGGCATGGCAAAGACCAAATTACAGAAGAAAACACAATTTACCAGAAATTACCAATAAAAACGAAACTCATGATCATGAACGCTTATGTACTGTCAGTCCTAACATACCGCAGCAAGACACGGATAATAAGTACAGGAGATAAGGCTCATAAGGAAGCAGCAGAAAAGACGGATGCTGCGCATAACTTGGACAGATAATGAGACCAACAACAACGTTCTCAACCGAGCACCAGTACTGAGAAACATCTGTTAAAGACAATCATGACAAAACAAGCAGAGCTTTCAGGACACATCACTAGAAAGTCAACTCAAAAGTAAAAAAAATACTTATGACTGGCAAGTCTGATGACAAGAGAAAACCGGGAAGTACAAGAACCAGATACCTCACTAGCCTGAAGAAGTGGCTTGGAGCCAATGGATTTTATGCATTCCAACAGTTGGTTTAAGATAGCAATGCTATCACACTGTGTTAACTGAACAAATCTGTCAGTGAGTATTTGCTCATACAAAGCTTCAGCATCATGCATGCACATTTTTGGCACGGAACTGGCTAGGAACTGTTCAGACACACCGTCAATGACAACACTCTCGAGCACAGACCCCTCTGCAGAAGTTGCCAGATAATGCATTAGCGAAGTCTGTACTAATGCAGGCTGAATGAGGAAGTGTGCACGGATGGCCTTGGCATAAGCCTTACCGCTTAACACATGTTCAATTGTGTACTCCCCATAAAGCAGAAGAAGAACCTCTTCTATAGCCTACCACTGCCACACATGATGTGTCCCAAAGAGCCCCAAAAAGCTCATCAAAGTGTGAAAGCCACCAAGCCCCACAACAACATCAAGCTGAGCTTTAAGGGTCACATCAAGTGCCTATGTACAAAGGTTGGTCAAATGTGATACATGCTGTTGGTAATCCCATTGACCGTGCCTGGTCTGACACATACAGGGTGCGCCAAAAATTTTTACCCCCCTGAGGTTTTCTGATAATTTTTCCGAAACAGCTAAAAATTTTTAAACAAAATTTTACCCGTTTATTATCCATTCAGATTTACGCTAACCTGCAAAATTTTATTCAACTATCTCCAACTTTGACAAAGTTATTCCATATTAAGCGCGACCACCCACCGAATTTTTACATTTCACAACACGTCAATCACGAGTTTTACTAACTGACGATAAACAACAGGTTTAAAACAGAAATAATTGACATTTTATGAACCAGTAAAATGCCTGAAGCATTGCGCCCCACACATGGTAGTCAAGTGGGTTGAGGTCGGGTAAATTTGGTGGCCATTGGTCCTTTGCGATGAAGTCGGTACTGTTTGCCGTCAACCAGTTCTGCGTTTGACGGGCCGTGTGCGCAGGAGCGCCGTCTTGCTGAAACACAAATCCAAATGGAAGCAACCGTTTGCAGTCGTCAACGAGCATTGGCAGCAGACTTTTGACGTAATATGCCGCATTCACCCAAAGCCAAAGACCATTCCAGAGCTAAAAAGTGCGTTGCAGCACATCTGGGACAACTTGCCACAGACAACGATCAATAAAGCTATCAGCGACTTTCGCAAACGTCTGAACTCATGCGTTTTGGCCGGTGGCCGACATTTTGAGCATACGATGTGAACTTCGTAGTGAAATATGTTAACTGAACTGTGTGCTGGTTCATAAAATGTCAATTATTTCTGTTTAAATCTGTTGTTTATCGTCAGTTAGTAAAAATCATGATTGACGTGTTGTGAAATGTAAAAATTCGGTGGGTGGTCGCGCTTAATACGGCATAACTTCGTAAAAGTTGGAGATAATTGAAAAAAATTTTGTAGGTTAGCGTGAATCTGAATGGATAATAGGCGTGTAAAATTTTGTTTAAAAATTCTCAGCCGTTTTGGAAAAATTATCAGAAAACCTCAGGGGGGTAAAATTTTTTGGCGCACCCTGTATAACGTTTATGCGACTATTCTTGGATTTTCTGTGGAGAAAAGGCGCCAACCGTGTAAAAGCATATGCTTCATACCACTGGCGTAAAACACGTGCTTAGTTCAGTTCACTGGATTCGTAATAAGTTTGCTGGTTTAAAGGGCATAATTTTTAGCAATTACGGCGATGGAAATGTTCAGCTGGTGATATTTTCGCAGTGGTAGCCGAGCATTTTCGTAGAAAAAAAACTCACATGACTGATAACGAGGTTTTTCTTGCAGATGGGATTCTCGACGTTATCGGCTTAATACAGATGACTTGATGTCGCTCAAGTTCACGCTTGCCTTGCTAGTCAGGATTATAAGCGACATTAGCTTGGTGGCTTTAACGCCACGTGAGCCTCTTACGTGTTGCGCCAAACATCAGCTAGCTCCTACGCTAGCTGCTGTCGTAGAGTTACTGATCGTCTTATCCGTAACTTAAATAATGACAGAAAGGTCACTTATACTGTAAACTGTAGGTCTATTGCTCCGACAATTTTGTATTTTTGTGGGCTAGCCTAACTTGGAGCAACTCTGGGAAATTGGTTGGTTGAAGAAACAAGAGTGGCATAAGTAATATATGTTGCTTTTCAGGCTCAAGTCATTGTGTGCTTTAAACATAATTTTACCTTAGCACTTTTAGAATTTTAGAAGTTCGAATTTGCCTGTTTGATATGTTCTTACTGCAGCTTTACTGAAGATAAATTATTTTAGGTTATTTTACAGCTAAACACACAAACGATCGCTGTATTTTTTGATAATTACAGGTGCGTTATGCCAGAATCATCGAGGATTAATCGCGATTGAATACCGCCAACGCATCCAACTTTGAGGTTATGCCATTTGTCACACAGGGTAACGCAAATGTATTTTGCAGGAGATAGTGAACTACAACTGTCGAGCATTGGTTGCGGCCGTTCCATTTTTTACTCACGCCGACGCCAACTTCGTAACGGAAGTGGTGACGAAACTGCAGTACGAGGTCTTCCAGCCAGGAGACTACATCATCAGGGAAACACCAGTAATAATGGTAATAGTACTAGTAGTATAATATACAGTACACATCATCAGGGAAGGCACGGTCGGCACCAAGATGTACTTCATACAGGAGGGCGTCGTCGACATATTCACAAACTCCGGCGACGTGGCAACCAAACTCAGCGACGGATCCTTTTTCGGCGGTAAACTGACTGCAGAGTCCACATCAAATACGCCAGTCTGTCAGCTTGTTGTCTTGATGCGAGAGAAGACAGGAAACTAAGGGGGAAATAATTAAGGGTGACACACCAAAAATATTATATAATTTATGCAATAAACAAAGTGACAAAGCGATAGGCCCGTATATCGTATTTACGTCCAAATGCGAAACGACGTCTACGATGAATTTGAGTTACATTAAACAGAAAAAAACGAAACAGTAAATACAAGTGACTTACTAGGATGAGCGACCATTTCGGTAGGTAACTAATCATGAAGGCAGAGCCACCTAGTCACCTAACTCAACTCGTCCTGGCCATCCCTGACGGGTAGGCGCATTGAAGAGGATCAGAAGCTGGGACACCGCGTGATGCACTAGCTCCTTGTCCGTGGTTTGGCAGTGTAAGCTGGTGTCTAGCCTACGACTAAAGGAACGTACATTAGCGCTGCCAATGTAAGCCTTGTGGCTCGAGAAGACTGCATTTTTGTACAGCTGGAGCGCGCCACAAAAACTCTCGCTCTGCTTTGAAGCGCTAAAACTTTGTTAATTAATTGTTGTCATTTTGCAAACAATAATGAACAACAAGAAACAATTAACATAACTTCAGTTTGGAGTAAAAATACGTTTTTTTCTTGCAATATTTTTTGTTTGTCTGCATATCTGTCTGTCTGTCTGTCTCTGTCTGTTAAAGATTATCAACAATTCGGGCGGAATTTGCTGCATTGCACGATTCTGAATTAACTCGTTGCGTTTGCAGTGAATGATGCGTGCGGTTTATGCAGAAATCTGTCTGCTGACGAATGACCGGCGCACAGCCAGCGTGAAGGCGGAGACCTACTGCAACCTGTACTCGCTGTCGGTCCAGCACTTCGATGCCGTGCTGCGTCATCACCCGGCCATGAGACGCACGATGGCGGCCATTGCGGCCGAACGACTGCACAAGCTCAGCCGTGAGCCAGGCAGTGATGATGTCGACCCTGCCCTCCACGGGCCTAACGAGGGCGACGGACGACGTGCGTGGACTACCCCGACATCGGACTCGTCTTCTCCGTTATCCGATCCGCAACTTGACTTCACCGAGGACATTCTGCGGCGTGAAATCTACAGAGTTTAGGAGATTGAGAGTGTGGAACTCTGCGGCGTTTGACAGTCAGCAGTTGTGCCGTACGGCGTTGCCGCTGCTGCCAGCAAGCAAGATTAAACGAATAAACGTTTAGGAAATTATAATTAAGGTATTGTCGTACATTGCATATACTTTCAGTGGCATAAGTACACCACATGCAGATGTTTTGGACTTGTCTTCGCGACATTTTTAGACGTATTATCACCCGCGTTTGCTTTTTTGTTTAACTAGCCAATCGTTTTAGAGTAACTTTCAGTCAAAGTCGCTAACAATCAAATTTAGGCCTGTGGGAATATTTGTTAGAGTTGAAGTAGAGCATTATACAGGCTGGATGCCCTTTTTGTCGCCTAACAAATAATGTCACAAATGAAAACACTGGAAGGAAAATGTATTACCTGTGCTGTGCTGTAGCGTGCATTCTAATTTCTTTGACAATTTTATGCATCCGCTTTTTACGCGGACCTACCATTTTGACAGCAAATATTAATGGATCATTTCTGTTCTGTCTGACTACTGGGTATAGCGGGTGCTACTGGCTTGTTACCTGTAGTTTATTTGGCATTTATACAGATAATTATGTACACCTTCACACTTCAAACTCAAGTTCAAAGCTGTATTTAGTTCTTTCATCGTCCAGCGTATACCTTATTTACTTCTACTAGACCTACGGTACAATTTTAGGCCCATAATAAAGACCGAGAAAGATAGTGTGAGATGGCATGTTGTTGAATGACTCCGATTGGTTGAAGCTTCAGCAGTAAAATAAAGCTGCCGTTTTAGTGGCACATTGAGCAATATTTGTACAATACATAAATCATTAGAGATCCCACCGGCCACCACACCCTAAAGAATAGTGTATAGCGACGCGTTTGAAGCGGACTGTTGCAAACCTGTTGCTGAGTGCAGCTTACCAACGAAACGATTTTGAAAAGCGACCAGTATATTAATAAGAATTTTTTTGGCACAGGATATTTGACCGGCAGCCGGTCAAACTTTGTCACCGGTCAAACGTTCCCGGTGATCGGTCAAATATCCGACCCTTACAGGGCCGGATATTTGACTGGTCATGACCTGTCACCGCCTTAAACAGCCTTAGCATGTACACATGAGCACCATGGTACCAGTCAAGACCGTGTCCTTGCGGCGCTACGGCGAGCATTCTTCGAGGGGGGATTGCCGTACCGTTACAAGGACACGGCGGCAGCCGAGCAACTGACGACTTCAGCCGTAGCGTCATGGATCCGCCAGTTGACCAACCCACACCTCAAGCCTAGCAAGTAGACCATCGCAGATAGCCGGTGGGCAAGTTTTCAGCAGTTCTTGCCTGCAAGAACCTCGAACTTACCATCCATATTATACGCAAATTAATGGTGTTCATTATTGTCACATAAATCTTTTAACAACGCTAACCTTAACTCAAGACTCTATCCCTACCCCCAACCCTTACCCTAACCCTAACGCTAACTCTAACCCTAACTCTAGCCCTAATCCTAAGCCCTAAACTTTACACCACAATAATCACGCGAATTCTACTCAGTAGCGCGTACACTTTATTTGATGCCATTTGCTAGATGGCGACTCCGATTTTTTTTTATTTTCACCGGTCCGGCTGCCGGTCAAAGAGTCACCGCGATTTTTTTTACCGAAATTTAACCATTTTGTGATAGCTTTGGTAAATCCGTTTTCGACAATATCTCAAACGTAGACCTATGTTGACGAACAAGTAGCTATACTGTAGGTACCCAGTAGCCCATCACAGACAAGAGTCTACCGTCTCTAGTGCAAATAAACTGATTCGCACTTTTGTTGCAACAGCTCTTATACCAGACTCGCGTCATAATTGCAGCTACCAGTGACGTCATCTTGGCTATAGTTAGCAATTAGCCTCGCTGCAGAGGTTGTTTGCAAGATTTGTTTCGTGTGTGATACGTGTCGGCAAATTTCTGATAGTTTGCTATCAGGATGGCGACCGGTAAGGCAATACAACATTTTGTTAGCAGACTTTAGTTCACATGTTGCATCCGGAGTGTGACATACGAGTGTAGTGAACCTCCGAGGGTGGGTAAACGTATCGAACACCTTGCAGTTAATATACTTTATAATACCACGATTCAGCGCACAATATCATCATCATAACATACGTGCAGACAAACCCCGACCTTTGGTAACGTGGTCGGCCGGCGAGCGGTTCTTACTCTCCCTGATTCGGTCACCGCTCCGACCCCGAATCCCTACTCCCGCTGCGACGCGCGGTCGCCATGGTCCATGTCTCCGCCTCCCCCTGAATGGGCGCTCCCCATTGTTCACCGCCCATACTTACTAGAACCCTATCTCTCTGCAACGAGCACTGCATTCCTATTCACCAAAAGCTGAGATTGCCGTTATTTTTACAAGGCCACTACGTTATATGTCTGGAAAAGGAGCCATGGCCGGATCTCCCCCCCCCTGAAACCGCTAGGATGCTGCAACCTGCATAACATAGCTTAAACGCTTAAGCACGTTAACCCTAACCTCATTATTGTTAACAATTGATATTGGAAGAATATCATCAGCGTTACATGACGAATGGCTAAACATGGCGTTAAGAGCAAGTAGGCTAACTATTAGTGTGATTGCTAGTCTATGTGCAGCCTTTGTTATTATTATTATTACCTTCGCCAAGGAGGTTATGTTTTGCCAGAGTTTGTTTGTCTGTGTGTTAGCAAGATAACTCAAAAAGTTATGGAAGGATTTTTCTGAAATTTTCAGGGAATGTCGGGAATGGCAAAAACCACATTGATTCAATTTTGGGGGTGATCCGGAAGGAATCCTGGATTCTGGTTTTCGGATTTTTTTTACCATTGGCAGATAAGGGAAACCGCTGCCAAATATGGTAATGCTACCTGGCGAACAATATGGCGTTGGCGGAGGTTTGCGGTCTTTGACTGCTTTTTTAGTTTAGATTGTTTTATGATGCTGATGCAATCGATTTGTCTCGTTGTCCGTTTTCGAGCCTAGAGGCGCGTACAGAGCGATGTAACTGAACTGAACTGACAGGGCTTATTTTTTGACGAACTGACCAATGAGTAAGCAGGGGGACCCCATTGGTCATTGGTTGACGCATACGTAAGCGTAGTCACGTAGGCCATCGACGTCGTTAAACGGTGCCTACTGTAATGCATTACTGCTTGCTTGTTCACTGGTCAGTTCGTCAAAAGCTAAACTATGTCAGTTCAGTTCAGTTACGTCGCTGTGTTCGTGCCTTAAGAGGTAAGCTGTGCGTGCACGTAGCAGCTGCGGAGGGTCCGTGTCCTCAGTTCACACTGTGGAAGGACCGACGCTACGGTCAGTTCATGTCAAAACCCGTCTACGAACACGTCACGTCCAGCTTCTCACTGAACCAGGACATCCGCAGCGTACCGGACGACGGGTCACGTAGCCAGTCGGCGGCCGAGTACAGACACTGGTCCGACTACCGACCCAGTGACCCCGCCAAGCCACGCCCTCCCGCATCCATCTTCCACGAGGACCAACGCAACCTGGACGACGTCATGCCTGAGACTCGTCGGCATTACCGACCTCACCCGAGACTACCGAAAGACACCGAGGACTACTGGAGCAAGTTCTTCGCCACGACCTACAAGCAGCACGCAGACCAACGCTTCAAGGTCTGCTAGCTGCGCCGTCGAGACAAAGTCTACGCTACTAGACAACACACAGTGACAGAGCTGAGTTTCATAAAAGATAACAAGAAGCTCAGCTGTTGCTAGGATAGCCGACCGTACTAGTTGTCAGTGACCATCAAGGTCATCCGAGGTCAATGATTTTTTATGTAATCTAAAAGGGCGTATGCCACTTCCCATTAGTGATTAATAAATTTTATATTAGCCCTATTTCTCACCGTTTCCAAAATAGGGCCACTTATATACTTGAAACTTTTGATTGAAAATTGCGGCCAAACCGCTGCAGACAGAGACACAGTTACTATTGACAGTCTAGGCCTATAGGAAGTCGCCAGCGCTTTATCCGACCCTTTACGACTTACAGTTTAGCCACAATATCGCACGATTGGCATACTATTTTGCGTTACAACCCTTCATGGTCATCCATAGTCAATGATTTTTATGTCATTTGAAAGCCAATATATATGCAACTGTCTACATGTATTAGTGACCAATAGCAATCTAGGCTCTATCTCGCACCGTTTAGCCTCTATACATCTGTGACAGTCGATGATAATAAGTAAGAACGTTACGTAAACTACGGTTGGATAATAATAATATCGCCGTAGTACGTAGTTTTAGAAGCACGAGAAACATGACTGAAATTGTAGTTATTAAAGTTATAAAGGTTTCAAAGCTGAAACATAAGGCCTACATTGCTCTAGGGGACCACAAGTTGGAACATTTGCGTTACGCAAATTGTTGCTATATTGCCGAAAAATCACGCGCTAGGCCTATACCTACATTAGCAATACCGAACACGGTGGCCTAGAAAACAAAACCTGTAAAAACTTAGCAGTGTTCTATTTGTTGCAGAAATATGTCTTGAAATTCCAGTATTTGATTTGTTGTTAGAGAGAAAGATTGTTGTCAATCAGACTTGCGTCATATTTGGTGATGACAAAATGCCGCACTGCAGGTCTGCACGGATTTCTAGTCTGATTTCGTCTACGTGTCGTGATTCAACGTTTTTAGATATGTGTGAATTTATAATTCGTCTGACTACTGAAATAATTTATGTTGTAGACTTATGAAACGATGTCGGCCGGCTGTTTCTACGAGCAACCGCCGAATCGAGCACAGTTGGCCTACAAAGATCAGACCTGTAGTCACATACCTTTCGGCGACCCGGAGAAAATCTGCAATCCCATCTCCGAGTCACGGAAACAGTTCGTTGATCACCACGCTGAGAAACCGCCTTTTGCCAGAGGCGACTGGAGTAAGCCTCGTCATACAACGTTACCATCATTACTATCATCATTGTCAATGGCATCATTGCCATTATTTTAACAAGGGTCGATGTCAGGCATCACTCAAGATGCTCGGGATGCCTCAAGATAGTCGGGATGCTATCAGGTGGTTAGTACTTAGATGGGTGACTGATCTACTGACAGGTAAACCATCTTGGTATATAGCCAACACCAAGGTCAACTCAGCCTTTCGTCCTTACGGGGTAGGTAAATTGAGTAACCTCTGTCTGGCTGCTAATGTAGTGAAATTTTTCCTGGGATTTCGATCTTTCCGTGGTAGATCGGGGTTGCTCTATAAGAGTGTAACTTGGAAACACATGAGTATCTCTGTCAATTGGGCATCGTGTTTGTATGATATATGATAGGGCTAAATGACTTGCATTGTAAAACTGGCTATTTAATGGAGCACATAAACCGAAAAAACTAAAACTGTTTTAAACGTAACTGAAATGAGAGAAATGAAACAAGTATGTGCTTTTAGCCATTAGAAAAAAAATCGATAAAAAACCAGAAGCAGACAGGTTATAAAAGAGGCAGAAACCTGAATTCGAAAAACTAAAAAAGAAAAGGATGAAGACAACTGAAACTACAAAAAATAAAAGGAAAAAAACAGCCAACAATAAAAATCCTTAGGAATCCAGATATTTGTGAAATCAGTCCAATCTTTCGAATGGCTTTTACGTGATGCACGATTGTGACAGACGCTTTTCGCTGTGTTAAAAAAACAAGACAACAACAACAATCGTTTAATATCATAATAGTAGTGTTTAGTTCCTCTGCACTTGTGCGAATAAAGAGTTATATAGGCCTGGTAAAAAATCGTTAGCAATTCAGACATCCCCGAAATCAGTCCATTTCCTCTAAGGGCTTTAATTTTTGCAGCGTGCACGATTAGGCCTACTAGAAACCTAATCCTCCACACTTTTCGCTGTGCTAAAAGCAAGACACAGAACTACAGCGAGAGTAGAGTTCAATATTAAGTGATTTTTCAAACCGTAAAAACTAGAAATGCTGTAGAGTGATATGTGCGTGTAACGTGTGACAGCACCGTGTCCTATTATCGGTGACAATCGTCTGCCACGTTTCAGCAGCACGCAAGCCGACGTCTACCGACCACATCTCAACCATCCGCGCACCCTCCCCGTTCATGCTGTCAGTCAATCACAGCCCCCCGTGGCGTTCTGTCATAATTCCTGCAGTGATTCTGGTTGCAGCTGGCGAAAAATTATAAGATCGTGTAATATTACACAACAACTTATAAAAACACATTTGCACGCTGAAGAATAGGCCTACCGGCGAGAACTGAAATAAAGATAAGAACTTACTGCAGCATAACAGACCAGATACAAAAAGTTTTTTTAGCAAAACTTTGAAAGCAAACTAAAAACTGCAAAAATATTTTTGAGAGAACAATGATTTTAGGGACAAAGGATTTTTTAGGGATGGACGGCAACCGTTTAACAAGTTTAACAGTAACAGTGATAATACTTATAAGTTGATAATTTAATCAGTTTGTTTATACAGACAACAATCACAGTCCATATAGAAGGGGAAAAGTAAAAGACAGAAAACCGGCTGAGAAATGTTATGGTGTTTTTCGTGCTATTTAGCGACACAGCCACTGGACAGTAAGTAAAATTTTGTCCGATTCATTTGATGAAAAGCGTCGCCAAGCTGTATATAGCGCTGTTTCACATCGATTAGCTCTAGTTGAAGTAGGCCAAGAAAGTAAGTTTCGTTTTGTCGTCTTAATAGTGGCAGAATACGGCTAGGTTGTTGTTGTCGTTGTTACTTATTGTTGCATACTGAGTATTACTGCCCTTCTTGCCAACAATCACAGTCGGTTTCCTGTCCCCGCTGCACTTTCTAGCAGCGTTTAAGTTTACGCTTAGATGACTTGCTATGTTTGCGATCGCGAGATCGTTGGTTTGACTCCTAGTCGGGATGCTATCAGGTGGTTAGTACTTGGATGGGTGACTAATCTACTGACAGGTAGACCATCTTGGTATATAGCCAACACCAAGGTCAACTCAGCCTTTCATCCCTACGGAGTGGGTAAATCGAGTAACTTGTCTGACTGAGGTTGAGGCGGGGCGCGTTTGTCTGTGTTGGGTCACGGATGGCAGGTAACTTTGTGTGATCCCCTGTGGCAGGTGACGTTCGTAGCTCTGCGATTGGTTTGCGTTTGAAAAACAATACCTCTATCAACGTTAAATTCTACCGAATGCCGAAACATGGAAACACGTGCGTGTTCAGAGAAGTGAATCGGTAATTCTAAAAGACGAGCTCGGTGAATTGGGCGCCACGGAGCGCTCGACCACCTTATACAGAGACTGTTTCCGCTATCAACCCGGCGACCCGATACCACCCGAAATGCAGCCGAGTGCCGTGTCCGCTCGCATACAACAGACAACGTTCCGCCTGGACGACGGGCGGCCTCCCGTTTACAGCGGCACGTCTTACGACGCATTCCGACCTAATTACGACCACCGTAAATAGCCTATTACACTCTGCTGTCCCACCCCTCGTCCGTCCGTTGACTAATTGACCGTAATGTAGGCTAGCCAAATTTTATTGTGATGATTTTTATTGTACATTTCGGTCAACGACAAAGCTGATGAACTCGTATAATTTTTTAGAGCACCTCATTTAACTTCTAATTATAGTTTGAGATCAGAAGATAACGCGCGTGCTACGCTAAACTAAATCAAATGGCAGCACCGTTCTCGGCGGAGTTTGAGATCTATGATCGCTTCTGTAGTTCCTGTTAATACGTAGGCTACAATACGTTCTGCTGCATGGCATCGTCGGTCTCCTGCTCGAGCTCAAGAACCAGTTTCGACTTGATCTCGCATCGTGTGACGTCATCCGTAAGCACAGCTGTAAAAATAATTTTGCAAGGGCATCCAGCGATACGTTCGCTACATCCGTACAGCGCTGTTGTTGACGGGGTCTGCCTGAACACTGCAGAATATCACCGCATGCAACTCAACTACAGATCCCAGAAGTTGCTTATGTTAGTGACCGTCTGTGGCACAGCAGATCACTAACTTTGACTATTTCTGTGACGTAAGCTGATCTGTGGTAATCTGCGGTGTTTAGGCAGACCGCTCATTGACTGAATGAGACGCATATAGGTTTCAGCACTGTCTACAATGTAATGAATGTAGTCTGCGAGTATAACGAGCCTTTATATACTGTACACCGTTTTGAAACGTACTTATTTTAATACCGTGATCAACGGCGTGTTCTGCCTGGACGTACTTGTGATTATAAATGCTAGACGCTATCGTCACGTTTCAGTAGAGTGAGATTATAGGCACTTATGACATTCGATTGATTCGTTTATTGATTGGCAGCAGATGCTGGATATGCAAACACTAGTACATAAAGTTCACAATAAAACACAATACACAATCATCAAATAAAACTAAAAGTCAATAAAATGATAATTGTCATCAGAATCGTCATCATTGTCCATCGGAAAAGTATGCAGCGAATATAAAACAAACGATTTCTTGAATCTTTCAGTTCGTGCAAAAAGAATACAATATTGCGAAAGATTTCTAAGACGAGATAGTATACTTTGACTCCGGACACTATAGTGAATGATAGAATGACTAATTGGGTCATGAGATGACGAGCGTTGTGATGTGCAGTGTCGTGTGTGTTGTGTTCTGTTCTGCCGCAGGTAAAGAGATCGTGCACGCGAAGTACAAGCCGTCTTGCGTGTTCAACGTCGACGACCACCCACAGCGAGTCCAGAACGACGTTCCCAACTCCACGAACAGAACCGACTTCGTAGACGTAAACGCAAACACTGTGTTCAGTTATTTTTTCAATTTAGATCTCGCAAATTCAGCGTTCACTGCGAACTATGTTAGATGTGTTGCTCTGATGCAAGGAAAAGTAGTAAACTGTATTTAAACAAAACTAGTAGGCCTAAGCATACTTGATGACAGCACGCATCATGTGCGTGTGCGGGCGTGTTAGTGGTGTTATAGTGGCGGCGGTCCGGCGGTGCCAACCGTTGACCAGCGAGCCAGTAATTTCGACCTGGGCGATCGTCAGTTGTTGACGAAGTTCTACGACAAATCTTCCGACTCATACGCGCCCTGGGAACCCGACCCGCAAACGGCTACAAAGCTGGACATGACTAGCAGTCATTTGCCATTCGTCGAGACAGGTTCGATGTAGCAACGGTAGAAGCGTTTTTTCAGACTAGCAACGTTTCATTGCATTGCATGTATGTAAATATCAATACAACAGAAGAAGCCCAGCCAGCTACGGTGGACCGACCGTACCTACTATATGCAAAGGTTAGCGTCCAACTTCCGGTCGTGAAACGAAACCGAGACTGTGGTGTATAGACCTACTACCAAAAACCGCCATGCCCATGTACACAGTTGTTTCCTTTGTGCCGGCTTTGAGATAAATTTAAAGCTGCTACAACCTGCTTGCGTGTGTAATATGGTTGTGTGCAGACAGTCACGTTAAAGCTAATACAATATACAACGGCGACTACGTCGACCACGGCATGTGCAAAATGAAGCTCAATGAAGACCTCATCGCATCGGTAAGCCTACGTTTCCATGCTAAATACTTGTACATTGCTCCTGCATCTAGGCCACATCAGTAGCGGTAGCGGCCTATGTTGATTGTTTTTACGCGCGACAGCATGTGATGCTTCGCGCGTCTTAGCCATCGTCTAGGTGTCTGTCAGTCTGTCCGTGTGTGTCACACCCTTGAGCCCTATCAAAACGGTGCAGGCTAGGATCACGACATTTTCATTGTGGGCTGCCATAAGGACTCTAGTTTTTTGTGACAAAATTTCGTCCCCAAACGAGGGCGTCAAAGAGGGGTACCCCCTAAAATACGTCATTTTGCCTCTGTTGGTTCGTATAGTGTGAAAACGGTTGCAGATAGGTACAGAGTTGCTGCACATCATAACAAATACTGGTGACAGGTATTTTAGATTTATCAACATCGATAACCTTGAATGACCTTGAACCCCGAAAGAGGGGTTTTTGTGAAGTTTTCGCGATTTCGGCCTGTGACACACATTTTAAGAGCAAATTTCACCGAAATGGCTGTAGACAGACGTTGAAGCCAGAACATTTTTGAATGCTGAAAAATCGGTAGGCGGTCATGTTAAAGTGGTTAGCTGTAGCAGGTTTCAGCAAATAAATGTGTAAAATTTCAAATTAAAATTCCAAGCGGTTGCTGAGAAAACAGCGAAAAACTTTAGGGGGCTACTTTTTTGCCGCACCCTGTATAAGCAAATATTTAAAGTTTGTATTTGAATATGAACTATATGACTAGGTTTAAAATAAAACGATATCATTCATTCATTCATTCATTCATTCATTCATTCATTCATTTTATTCTTTAAAAAAGCTGACAAACGCAGCTTCTGAAAAATATAGTCAGTAACCAAGTATAGCAAATCTGACATAGGCCTAGTTTGCAAAGATATACACATCAATAGCTGTCTCTGTAAAGCATGCGAATGACAAAGTCACGTTCGTTGAGGTAAGTAGTTTTGTTAAGCGGGGTATTACTGTCATCGATGTGGTTCTCCTGCAGATTTGTCAGATGCCAAAATGTGTTTTGCTCTATCATAATTACTTGAGGCGCGAGTGGGAGTATGGGCCTAGCCCACAGGCCACTCGACTACATTTTTTAATCGATTGAATGACAAAAGTCTAAAAACTAACTTAACCGACCACTTTCGAAAAAAATGCGATTGACTGAAAATGCCAAATTACACGGACCAGTTTTGAG
>Ga0209367_1006764_pt1 | contig 15841 bp, 9 predicted proteins | sample WorMetLIZISLAND2_FD_187412 | JGI IMG/M metagenome (GOLD analysis project Ga0209367, IMG submission 187412) | Marine gutless worms symbiont microbial communities from Max Planck institute for Marine Microbiology, Germany - Olavius geniculatus... ... | reverse complement strand
AATTTTTCCCACAGTTCCAAAAATGGAACACTCATTTTGATGGTAAATTACAAAATAATTCGAGCAAAAATGGGTTAACAGACTCACTGAAGAACTGCAGTCTGCCTGTGAATACTGATTACTACTAGCAAAACAAAGCATTCGTCACAGAGCATTAAAATTCAACACTTGAGACACATCACTTTTGAAAAAAAAGTCGAAAACAGAGAAGTCTCGATTTCTTTTCGCTTTGCAGGCATTCTGGTGTCGTTACTTCTAGCGATAAACTTAATTAATCAAAAAAAAATTATGAATTTATTTCTGGCACCAGCAGGCATGCAAATAGAGCAAGAACTAGCGTTTGGGACTGAAAGACAGTAATTACCTTTTTAAACTGCATTAGCAATGGCTTGGTGACAGTGAACGACCGGTTGATCTTCTTAATTGCTACTAGAGCTGCCTGAAAATGAACAACAATGGCATATGAACAGGTGTTCTTTACACTGTCTACTTTGCATAGGTGTAGCCAGAAATTGGCCCAAAGGGCCGAAAATCGAGGCCAAAGGCCAAACAGGGGCGTAATTCTTGGTGGGGGGGGCAGCGACCCCCTATCCACCTGCAGCTACATGGTCTGGGAAGCGTTGTAAGCTCCTCCAGCAGGGTCCACAACGGAGCTCCGACCACAAACGCGTTTTTGGTCATGGAAAAAGCCCCAAAAACGTCCGTTTTACTGCGCAAATTTGCATATTTCACTGACTATGGGGGCGCACAGCTCCACACCCCTGGCTACGCCTATGATACTTTGTGTAGAGAAATTAAAAACTAAAAATTATCTACTTTAAATATTCAGGAAAAGACCAGATCACTCAAAGTTGATATTACACGGTGACAGTAAATACTGAGTAAAGCACTCCATTTGAGCGAGAAGGCTGAGTTTCGAATGGTTAGCGAATAAATTGAGACAAAAAACTTTTCTCATATACTTGATCATATTATGACGCTAATTATTTCTAACTGTTGACAAACAACACATTAACATTAATATTTAGTTCCAGATTAAACTATACGCAACAGAACATAATCAAAGAAAGGCTGATAATTACTAAGTGATTAAACGTTACCTTGTACGAGCCGGTTTTAGTAAAGATCTGTTTGGAGCCGACGTCGCCAAAATGACATGCTATCGTGTCGCCAGACATCAAGCTGTTCATGGACCCGGAATCACGCTAGGAAAAAAAACAATTAACAAATCTTACTCGCTATATGCACAAATGACTAACCTGAAACGTATAAAGGCTATAAAACTTAAACGCTAAAACTATTAAATGCTTTATTTAACTTCCTGTCAAGCCTACTGTTGATTGAGCTACATAGGCCAACAGCAACAGTTACAAATAATATTCAAAAGAAAGTTGAGATAATGCTCACAAAACGAGCGAAAGCATATAGCAGTTTCTGTTCGCAAACTGTCACTCTATCTCCAGCCATTTCGTCCCAGTTTATTCTTGGAGTGTGCGCTGCAACCGAAGCTCGCAAAAATCAATAAAAACCCCTTATTTCAGAAGTTCAGAATCTTTCAAAGTCATAGATGTTGATACGACTGAAAAGCTCGTCACTAGTGCTTGTTGTGATAGACAGCATCCAAATGTCTATCTGCAACCGTTTTTACGAAAGACTGGCCAACAACGGTAAAATAACGTCTTTTACGGGGGTACCGCTCTTTGATGCCTTCGTGCGCAGGTTTCCTTGAACCTAGAAAATCGAGACTTGGACCGTCGAAATCTACGTTCAATGCTGAAAATTTCATATGCAGCTTCTCCATGTCTATCTCAATTGATTTCGGCGCAATTCGCTCTTGAAATGTGTCTCGCAGCCCGAAATCGCCAAAAAAATCCATAAAACCCCTATTTGGCGTTCAAGGTCATCCAAGGTCATTGAATTCGGTGGCAATCAAGAGCCAGTGTACAACTTCCTATTAGTGATTAATAGTAACTTATGCCCTATCTTGCACCGTTTTTGAGATACAGCGACTTATTAGCTAAAAATCGCAAACTTTTTTCCTACCCCCTCTCATTTAACGCCCTCGTTCGGGGTGACCCCCTTCGAATTTATGGAAAAGCTTTACGGTTTCTGAAAATATAGTTTTCCAGGCAGCCGAGGGTGAAGATTTGGTGATTCTCTACCCGTGTGACAGACAGATGGACAGATGGACAGACGGACAGACAGAATTGTGACGGCTAAAACGCGCCAAAGTAGCAGCTGCTTTCGGGCGTAATAAAACGATAGGCTTTAATTTGTGCATTTTCATTTAACGTCTGCAGAACATCCTTCTTCTTGACATAATAATCGCAAATAAGTATACACCAGTGACGTTACTGTGTGAAGGACAGTGACAGATCAGCTTGATCCGTCAGATCAGTTTCTGGAATCAGAAATCGCCATGAGAAGTAAAAAAGTAAGATACCCTGGCGAGGCTCAACCGACTCCCACTGCGCTCCAACTTGCGTTTCTCTTGGGCGCCAAACATAATGTCATCCCAACGCACTCGCCAATTCACCTCCGCCAGTTCTGCCTCCAATTTGTAGTGTCTATACATATATCCATCCGCCGTTTACTTGCAACTAAAAGTAAGTAAAATGTGAATTTTATTTATATAGCGCATATCTTTAAATTAATCTCTAATGTGCTTGTAATACTAACATAAATATAATCCGTCAATCCGTCCACTTATTTAACTCAAGCTCATGCAGTAACGACTACGACGACAAAAAAAGACAAACACACTGAAGAAAAAAAATGACTTTTAACGAAAATGAACGTGCTTTATTATAGACTAATCAGCATAACAGTTGTAATGTAGAATCAGACACGCAGGACGAGACTGTGTAACCCAGACAACTAGCTAGACTCAACCACTTTCAACACTTAAGTGATCTGACTGGCTGGCAGCTGATAGCAATCTTAAGCCAATTAAGTACAATCACACAAGTGAAATAATTGTCTACGTCCTTTCACGTTCGTTATCCTGTTTGTTAATCATCAGCTAGTTTCAATAATCTCAGGTGAAACTAGAAATACGTTCTGTGGAACGAGGTATCTGTCTCATTGCCACGCTACATAGCCTAGCAGCTGCGTTTCAGCGTTTGACGCTCTTGTGAGCCTGCAGCCAATTTTGTCCTTAAATAAAAACGGTTGGTTGCCATGACAACAAAGGTCTTCAGGGGAGAAATTTACATGACAACATTGCATAGTCCGGGCCTGAAAATAGGGGGGATATGTGCAAACAATGTGCAATTATCTTTTACGGTGACCGAGTTATACCGCCTTGAAATCTCCATTGGCTGTAATGCAAAATTTTTCAACTTTTGAATGGTTGCTATGGCAACAGGGGTCGATAAGGGGTAAATTTGAATAACACCGTAAGATTGCCCGACCCCAAAAATATGGGGGTAGCTAAACACAGTGCGCAATTATCTTTTACAGGAACTGAGTTATACTGCTTTGAAGTCTTCATAGGCCGTAATGCAATTTTTTTAAATTAGGGTGAAATAGGGGAAGGAGTTATCAGATTTTTATCCCAAACCAACTCGATCTTACTTTTCGAGCTCCGAATCACAGTGCAATATTTCATCAAAATCGAATCAAAATTGCGGCCGTAGGAGTCTTTACAGACAGACTGACAGACTGACAGAATGACAGACAGACGCAAGTGATTTTATAATCTGTCCCATGCTATGCTATAGCAATCGGACAGATAAAAAGAACAGCAGAAAAACAACAATGTGTTCACGAAAGGCAAAAACTGTAATGCAAAACGTTTTAAGTTGAGCAGAAACTCAAAAAAAATCGCCGTCATTTTTCCACAAATATCTCGTTTACGCTCTATGTCACGAACTATTGTGGCTCTGTGAAAGATCGTGAGAAGTTTCTGTAGTTCGTACTAACGAAAAAAAGCAAAGTCATTTCCTAGCCATAAGGCCCTCAGGGCGGCGTTGATGTTCGTTTTCTTAGCCCTTAGTCAGACACCGGTTAACACTGCGAGACCACGAATACGGGGCTAGCTCATGGCGCGGTCACTGTGCCTGTCCACGCCCCAGCTTTCGCTGGTACTCATTGCGCCTGCTCACGCAGGGATGGCCAGGCTGAGTTGACTAAACAAACATGCATTAAACCCAAAATCACTGCCTGACTCCAAGCGACTCAGTGGACGGATACCTGTAGACGAAGACGGCGGAGATGGTAACGATAATGAGCAGTAGACCCAGCACTATGATAACGATGCCGTAGTTTGGAAACGGCTCTGAAACATCATCGCCCCAACAAGTCAGCAAGCAAGTAAGTAAAACGTCAATTTACATAGAACATCAGCGCCACAACAGCCAGAAATTTATTCGCACGCTGTTTACATTAGCACTCTGAACAGAAAAAAATGCCTCGAGTAATCCTACAAAGACGGAAATGGTGTGAACGGGATCGTACAAATGTTTCGGCAGTGAGTTTCACGTCATCGGGTCGGCCGGCGACACAGAACGCACGTCGTCCGTAATAAACCCAGTGAGAACGCACCTGCATGTCGTGTGCGGTCTCTCAACCAGCCGCGCAAGGAAAATCATACAGCAAAAAACACTCGACAAACTCTGTCAATACTCGCACTCCTCCGATTCAGACAACTTAAACAGTGTCACTTAATTTCTCAGTACCGTTGGACATCATTTTTGAGCAAATTATAAACGAGTAGCTGAAATAAAAACTTACGGTCCTCCGGGCATTTACTGCCATCAAATCCGCATTCGGGCGTATCCGGGGGCGGAGACGTTCGCCCGCCACCCCAGTGAATTTGTCTCCCCTTTACCGCTTCATACTGCTTCGTGCTGCCGTTATAGTTACCCACAACCTGCACACGTGAAACACGCATCAGCTGATTACAGTAACAAGCATCGAGCTATTCAACGTTAATCAGCATACAATTAATACAAACAGTAATACTAACTGTATTCAATATTTCAGACTGCAAGCTTTGTGCCTGTAGACACAAAAAGATATTTAATCGTGTCGTAGCTTCAGAGGCCTTACACATACGTGAACGTCAAACTCGGACATTTCTTGAAAACCGAACTCTTATAAAAGATGGGTTTCCTATCGTCGGTCTGTTGTTACGGAATGACCTATGATCTGACCTCAAATAGACCAGTTTCTGGGTTAAGGTCAAGCAGTGAGTAGTCAGCATTGCGGTCGCCGTTCTCGTCAATGCTCACCTTCCCCGTTATTCCTGCACCAACGCACATTTGCATACTTCGTACAACATACAGAATGATAGAAGCAGCAGAACGCCTCAAACGAATCAATTAGCTCTGCATTCGCAGTTGTACGTATGTAAATTACGTAGCATAATTTCTGATTCTGACAATAAAAGATTTCTGCTACACATTGTATACGCCTAATTAAGTTTCAGTAACGGAGTTCACGCTGTGACAATCGCGTAAATTCGTTTTAATTTAATATCATATCAGGTCGACTCAGCATTCTACCGTCCACAGAACGGTAAGTCGAGTATCTGCGTCAAGCTGAGTAATAACTAAAGTGCAATGGCGGACGTGGACAGTGGAACAATAGAGGCCTACAGACTGCCTGCGGCTCAAGTCGTCGACTGGTTCGGTCCAAAAATCGCCGGATGCCTGGCAACGTTCTAAGTATACAAGTAAGTAACTAAATAAGTAAGTAACATACTTGTCTAGCGTCATGATTCACGTTATATGACAGTAATCTGAGGCGCTGCATAACACTGGCTGCATAAAGTTGTCTTTGCAAAAAAGTGCTTTTTTAAATTAGTTTCAAAGCTACACGGTGAGTTACAATCAACTTCAAAAGTAAACCGTTCCAAACACTAGACGCAGCAAAAGAAAATCGACGTCTTCCTAACATTGTTCTACAGTGGAATACAGTACAGTTAACAGCTATAGAGAACAGCACGGAAAAGTCTGTAGTATTATCAGTTTCAGTGTTAGTGCATTAACACGGTGAGGCGGCAACCTTCGAAGGTGCGATTCCACATGCGTCGGGTGATTTCGGTGCCGTTCGTTGCATCGTGTCCCGCCTCGAGTGTCTCGTTCAGCGCCAGAGCGTACAGGATCACGGCGTCGTGAAACGCACCCACAAAACTGTTCACCTGTACTTACACCAACATAACACACCCAGTCAGTCACCATGGCAACAGACCGGTCACGTGACCGCGCACTTGCTGTGACGTCAACGAGCGTCGCGAGTCATGTCTGCGTGCGACTAGCGATTCCTGTCGACAAAGAACAACAAAAAATCTAAGTCTTTCGAGCAAGATCAAGCAAACAACGACCATATTCGGCCGTTCGGCGTCGCTACGGCTAAGAATATTTAAATGCACTGATGGCTAGTTAAAGTTTTGAAATTCTGTCTCGGAAAAGTGTATTATTGCATGACGAGCGACGTTCGCTGACGTCAGAGAAAGTGCGCGGTCACGCGAACAAGCAGACACACCCAGACACATACAAGCAGACACAAGCCATAGAAAATCATTTTTTTAAATAATCGCCACTATCTTACATCAAGCTGGAACACAAACTGTCCATTAGTCAAAGTCTTCCTTATAAACAGCAAGGTGGATGGCAGCGTAATCTGTCGGCACAAGACCGGCGGTTTTCTAGTTTGCTGTGACGTATGACGCAGCCTCGCGGTAACAATGTTTGTCCCATCAACGAAGTTACTCGACGTTGGGCCGGGTTAGTACTGAGATGGGTAACCGTTCGCGGGTGCACCGTCTTCGTATTCGACCAAACCACTCAGGTCAACTCAGCCTGGCCATCCTTCCGTGAGTAGGCAAAATGAGTACTGGCAGTGGCTACGGACATCGCTAGGGAAGAAACGGCGAGTTCTGCGTAACTGTAAGTTTTTACAAAGACTGCTGGCATATTTTACTGACCCACTGTAGTCGGTTAAAAGCGCTGGCTGTTCAATAGAGCCCGCCATCCGGCCGAGTTGGGTTGTGCGCTAGCTTAATTGGGTCGCTGACTCAAAGGGCCGCAAAGGCGATAAGCTACCACGCAATAGACCTAGCTGTCTATGCGAAATCTTCTTCTTCATACTACTTCTTCTTATGACGTATACAGCTTGTAGTAATAGTTCGCGGCAGAGTGAATGCGAGTAGATGCGACGTCTTACCCCCTCGTCGTCGTCGTAGACTTCACTGCCCGACTGTTTCTTGGCGCGTTTCTTGACTTGTCGCGAGAAGTTAAGGTACTCGGGCGAGTCCGGCTTACGTAACGTGATGGTCATCAGCGACTCGTAGGCTTTGCGCGCCACTTCATTGTTCTCGGCCGTGTCGTTGGCTTGGTACCAGGGCTTCTCCAGCTGAGACTTGCTGCAACGCCCATCACACAGCCACAGCAATATTACCGCTAAAGGTAGAGACAATGTATAATTAATCAAACATAGAGCGATATAAAACAAAAAGCCAAGCTGTCGCTAGGATAGCTGACCGTACTGGTTGTCAGTGACCTTCAACGTCATCCAAGGTCGATGATTTCTATCTCATGTAAAAAGGTGTATGCCACTTCTTGTTAGTGATTAATAGCAACCTTGGCCATATTTCTCACCGTTTCCGAGATACGGCCACTTATAGCTTGAAACTTTCCATTGAAAATTGCGGCAAAACCGCTGCAGATGGAGACACGGATACTATTGACAGCCTATAGAAAGTCGCCAGCGCCCTATCCCACGGTACCATCGCCGACCCCCTACGACTTACCGTTTAGCCACAATACCACACGATTTGCCTACCAGTGCGTTATCTGAAGCAAATCTGCATACTTTGCCAAAACACTATTGGCTGTACGAATGATGAAGTTATTTGAAAATATATCAGGTGTCCGGTTTTACGGGACACGATGTAATAACGCCAGCCATACGTGACAACTCTTTCGTGAAAGACAAAAGGAAGAATAATCGAATATGGATCAGTTCGGCGTTGGGTATAGCTCTTAGCTGGACAGTTGCTCAAAGGAACGCCAGGGGGCAGCAGCTGCTATAGAGCCGCCTGCATGAGCTCGTAAAAAGACACGTTATGCAGCGAGGCCACGAGCCACTGAAATGTCACGTTTCATTCAGATGAAAAGTATGAAGGACTTGACACAGCAAGAAGTCTTTCAATTACACTTCTCGAAAAGACGCCGCCGGACAAGGATTAGTATTAGTACTGCATGGCGATCACTTGTTATTCACCAGAAAAAAATGCGCCACTAATTTTCAATGCTGACGCCAAAAATAAGATATTGTTCTACGTAGGCTAACTACAATTAAAACTAATAAAAGTTTATTACTATCGTCATCAACTATTAATAATTTCGAACAACTTTTGAGTATCCTAAACGAAAACAGCAGAAAAAAGTTCAACAACAGTTCCTAAGCACCGCCATTTCAACTAATTTTTTTATTCACCAATGGTATTCTAGTGCCGACTTGTTGTCAAAGTTAGTGGACAGAGCTGAGTTAACGCTGTAACAGAACGGACGCCGGTGGTCACTAAATAATTGTGTAATTGCGTATTCGCGCACACGTTCGATAGAGAACATGAAGCATCTGTGTGAGCACTGAGTCAATAGCGACTGCATTACCAGCTTTGCCGGCAGACATCACCTGCCGACAGATCGAATTGAAATCTTTGCGCGGATTAAAAGAACCTACGGCTAATGGAAATTTGCATTCGTTGACTGGGTTCTATACGGCCACTGCCAGGTGGCGCTTTCGATCGTCTCTGAAGCAAGCGGCAGCTTTTACGTCAAGACGACGCCGACTTACTACAAACTAAACCTATAAAATAATTCCACACACGAGAACAAAATGTGAAACAAAATCATTAATATGACACTAACGGGCGACAACAGTTCCCAACCGATGCAGCACATCTTACGCCGTAGCTACACGCACCGATTTCCTCGTTCTAAGTGTTGCCCGACGTCGGCAAGCCTTCCGAGGTTTAAAAACCTCTTCCGAGGAAATCAGACGTGACGGTGACGTCCGACGTGTCGTCCGCGTCGTCCGACGTGTCCGATTTCCTCTTCGGAGAAGTTCGGACATCTCGAACGAGAAAATCGGTGCGTGTAACCACGGCATTACACAACGTAAACAGAATACAAACGTTGATAAACAGGCCACGTTCCCATTTATCATCTAGAATAGCAACGCTAGCTGAGGGGATTTGCAGGGATTTCCAGGGGGATTTCCAAGGATGAGTAAGCCTATTCACTGTTCGGCAGTCTCCTGTCTATCGCGCCATGCTCCGTGAAGCACGTCACGTAAAGCAGACGAACTTTTCACGGATTAGTGAACAGACGGAAAATGCAAATGCAAAACTCACGATCCCAATCAACCGGGTTCTTTTTTTCAATTCGCTGTATTTTTCTTCGCCGACTACCGATGTCGCAACGGATGCTGTTCAAATTGGGCAGCTGTTAAATTCTACTGTGACGTTAAGCCCAATGCAAAGTAGCGATTTAGTTAGGTCCACTGAGTTCGAGTCCTAGTCCAATGACTTCGACGAGACAGAACGTTTGTAAAGTTTGCCATACACAACCTAATACTCAGCGTGATCGGAGTTGAAAAGAAAAGCTTTGTCGCCAACCCCCTCCTTTACAACGCGGTGGAAAGCAACAACACGACAGAATCTCAGAAACTGGACGACATAATTTCGTATACTGATGCTACCTACTCTAACGAAACAATTACAGTTAAAATACAAAATCAGTAGGGCGCAGTGAATTTCAAGTCATACGGCGCTGAATCAAAGTCCGAGTCGTGAAAAATGAAGACACGAGTAGGCCTACGACCACATCACTGCCGCAGAAATGTAGACCTGCAAGCAAGCCTTGCTGTCAATCATGGATATAATGCGCCACGTTCGTATAACGCACGCCTTTATAGGAGGAGAGCAAAAAAATGACACTGTAACACCCTTCTGCTATTTGGGTTTTTAGCCGACCGTACATAAGTAACAGTCGAGCGTACGGAACGGTACTCGTCTGTCTATCTGTCGTCGTCTGTAACGGATGTACCCTGGCAAATTTTACACAAAAATTTTACATGAATAATTAGCTATATATCTTAAACACCAGCAAGCATACAAAATTTCAGCGATCTAATGCAAAGAAAGCATGTTTAAAATTGGGGTTGAATGAAAAAAGTGGAAAAAATGTGCGTTTTTCAACGGAAAAACTGGTAATATCTCGAAAACGGTGAGAGATAGGGCCAAGTTTACTATGAATCAGTAATAGAAAGTGGCAGACAGACTTCAAATGACATGAAAATCATCGACCTTGGATGACCTTGAAGATCACTGACAACCAGTACGGTCAGCTATCCTAGCGACAGCTGGGCTTCTTGTTTTTTTGTTACTTGCACTATATGCACTATTTGCAATTTTTTACTGGACAATCACGTATATCATTTTCATTAAACAACGTCGTTTTCTGTATTCAGATGTAAACAAGTTCTGTTTTTATGCGCACAAACTGTAATTTCGTCCGCGTAGTTGGATTAACTAACGATGAACGCTGTCTGATTTACAGATGCGTGTGAAAAACACTGAGATTCCAAAGAAACTGCGAAAACGTTTTCAAACAAGAAATTTGAGCTAATGCTCACAGACGCGCGAAAGCCTATAGCAGTTCCGGTTCAGTAGTTTAGCTAAAAATTGGGGTGTTCAACTTCACGCTAAGTAAATATACAAATACCAATTTATCTATCTGGATCGCATAACGATAGTTCCGTGGCGCCACCTTCTGAATGATATAGACTTGTGTCGCAGCCCGAAATCGCCAAAAAATCCATAAAACCCCCTATTTTGGCGTTCAAGGTCATTCAAGGTCATTGAATTCGAAGCCAATCGAGAACCAGTGTACGACTTCCTATTAGTGATTAATAGTAACCTAGGCCCTATCTCGCACCGTTACTGAGATACAGCGACTTATTGGCCAAAAATAAATCGCAAATTGTGCCCACTCCCTCTCATTTAGCGTCCTCGTTCGGGGTGACCCCCTCCAATTTATGGAAAAGCTTTACGGTTCCTGAAACTAGAGTCTTCCGGGCAGCCGATGGTAAATATTTGGTGATCATAGCTTCCACCGTTTTTGACTGATCCACCCGTCTGACCGACAGACGGACGGACGGACGGACAGAATTGCGATGGCTAAGACGCGCTGAAAGCAGTAGGCGCGTAAAAAAAGCGCATTTAAACTGCGAATAATTAATAGATAATATTAAACTTGTTTCAACAGTGTAATAAAAATTGTGTTATGCAACTCATGTGGCAATGATGGCATAATAGCCTAATACTGACGTAGATAGGGTGTCATTTTTTTTGCAATACTCAAAGAGCTCTGGCTGTGTCATTCCAGTGCAGCGGCTGCAGTCGCCTCGGATTCGGGTGCTCAGTCACATGGATTGTGCTCGCGTCAGTCAACGTCATTTCACGACTGAGCAGAAAAAGCTCGTCTTCTTGTCAGACGGACATTTACGCATCTACCGCTGAGAACGACTGATTGCACCATGAGTCCAACAAATGGGACACCGAGATATACATGTACACGGTGTTTCATAAAAAGGACCCCTTTTTGTTTTTTTCATAATTCACTCAAATGATGACCAATTTACATGAAATTTTTACCAGTTGTAGCTGAAGAAATACTAATTCAAAATATTTAAACTAAATATGGCAGTTGATTAAACATTCTTTACTAGTCGTGACGTAATGCTGATGTCATAATGTGTCGTGAGTACAAGCTTGCTCGTCTCAACTGGTGCTGTCAGTTGCTACCCTGCTTCGATGGTGAACTCAATCTGGTTCGCTAATGAACGATGTTTATCGTGTCAGCACTGAGCAACATGTGGACATGAAATCAGGCGTCTCGCGATCCAAAAACGCACCATTTTGCTGGCTAGTTGTGATAGTGCACTGTCTTGCTCGAACGTGTGGAAGTTCATCTATCCTCAAAGACACGTAAATGCGATCGCTTTGCACGTTTTTTTGTGGCTGCAACTGTAAAACTTCAAAAATTTGTCATCAACGAACCAGATTTTTCACCATCAGAGCAAGGTAGCAACTGACAGCACCAGTTGAGACTAGCAAGCTTGTACCTGTGACATATTATGACGTCAGCGTTACATCACGCCTAGCAAAGAATATTTAATCAACTGCCATATTTTGTTAAAAAAAAATTTTGCAGCTACAAAGGCAAATTTTATGTGCCATGTAGCAGTAGCAGTGACAGCAATAAGTTGAACAAATTCATCAAATTACAACATTTAAAGCAGTAATTGCAGTGGCTGGTATGCTGCATTTTGTAATGAGCTAAAACTGACTGTCTGACTGTGACTGCCGTATGGAATCGAACCAGCTGCAGTCTACTACATCAAGTCATCAATCACCTCTAAGCAGATGCGCCACAAAAAAACAGCGACGTCATAATTAACTTGTACCTAGAAGAGCGCAGAAACCTGCAATAAGCCTTACCAGTTAACGGTCACAACCGAACGACCGACGACTGATGAAGCGCTATGTTCTCTACCCTGCGGACAAGTCGAAACGTGCTCATTCGAAAGGCCGCAAATGCGCTTTTGACACGCTACATGATTACGAGGAGCGGACCCGTTCGCTGGCCCGGCTAGAACTCGGAATTGCAGTAATCCAGTTTGCAGACTGCGAGAGCTAAACATTAGTCGCGTAAAAGCTCGCAAGTCCATGCAGCCGACGAACTCAGTTCAAGGACAATTACCGCACAGAAGTATGAAAAGACACGCTGAATTTGTACGATTTACACAGCCGTTATTCTGTCGATAGATCGTATACGTTTGTACGTTTTCAGTGTTACTAAACACGACTCCTAACCTTAAAATCAAAGGTACAAAGTTTCACAACCTTAACCATGATCAAAATGAAGAAAAAAACTGCGTGGACGTAACATATACTGATCAGCATCAGCGATGGGACGGCGTCAATAAAATGTTACCAGTCTCGCTCTTTCTCTTTCTAGTAGAGGTTTTTAGATCAACGCAGGCAACCACGATGCTAGCAGTACCAACAAATAAACCGGCTGAATCCCACCGCTATCCGGTAGCCGAAACACGTTTCGTGACATTCTATTCACTGCTGTTACTGCAGTGCTTTTGCGGCTGTCGTTGACATTCTTTTCTCTCTTTTTTATTTCAACTTCTTAACTGCTTTTCAAACGCGTGCTGTGTGTTCCACTGAACCGCGATGGAAAGTATTCTTGCAATGACAGCTTTCAGTCGCTGGTGCATGCGTTTCTCTATAGAGCTTGGATCACTGCAGAATCGTACAACGATTATGCGCGGGCTGTTTAGAAAATTACCAAAACAGTAAAAACACTCATCGATAGTCTGATTTCCTTTTTCCACTACTTTACTAAAGCTACTTACATAACGAAACCTCTGCGGCCCACATTAGGCTACTATTCTACTATTACGCTCGAGATTTTATTGGTGCTCGGAGAATAAATAAATACACCGAAAAGACGACGTAATCAAATTTGTCGTTTGCGACGACGCAGCAGGTACACGCTATTGCACTTCACTGCGTTAGTCCCGAGAGACCTTTCCACTACATCCATCTATCTATCTTAAGTCCTCACTGTTAGTCGACGTCCGTGATGGAAGATGACACGCCAGACCATCACCGGTCATTCATCTATAGGCCTACTAGATCTGACGTCGTTTGGCGTCTCTAGTTTGCCTCGCACCTGTGATACATAGTTGATCAGAACTGTATACATAGTAATAGTAAGCTTAATAGCACTGACCATTTCTAACGCGCCGTATATATGAGTTGGCAAATCAGTATAAGAACGCAAAATTCGCTAGGACCGTCAAATATAGGCCTACGTTTTGACTGTCTCAAGACATGCAGTATATAGCTGAGCGCAATACCGTACTACTAATGACGACTTTTACACCGCGCGTTCTAAGCTTATATTCGCTGTGATCACAGTGCAGCAGGGCAGTGCTGACACTGTTGTAAGGGCGATGAACGTTAAGTATAGGAAATGGCGTTTGGGGGAGAGTGCTGTAATTCCGAAACCTCTTAACCGATTTCCATAGAACTTGCATCAGTGATCACATCGCCCACCCGACCCCACATGCAGAATTTGGTTACAATCGGTTCAAAGGGGGCGTGGCTGCGCATGCGCGAAATTCGCCCTTAGGCGTTCTATTTTTTTTCTTTCTTTTTCCTTGCGCACGGCTACAGACCAGCCCGTTGGACCGACACACGCTGCTAATGGCTCAAACGAAGCGTCCTGACGCCGGACACATTCCTTATATGTTTTCGATTAAAATTTTTAATTATCAGAAAAGTATGCTGTTTTAGGAAAAATGAAAAAAATATATATGTTAATTTTGGTGTCCATGGACCATGGACCATGGACCATGGTGTCCATGTCCATAAACAGCGAGCTAGCTCTCAGCAGAATGTAGGTTGGCAAGTGCGCCCACCAAGAATAACATCGTATCAGCGTAACAACTAGCACGTAACAACAGGATATCTCTACGATGTTCTCCAAGACTCCGAAGCTTTCTTAAGGCGCGTACAGAGCGACGTAACTAAACTGAACTGACACGGTTTGCTTTTGATGAACTGACAATGGGCAAGCAGGGCGAGCAAATTGGTCATTGGTTGACGCGTTATACCCCGTGTACACGATCGAGCAAACAGTGAGCAAACGTCGAGCAAATGTATTCAAAATACACGTGCTAATTGCTCCACGTCTGCTCGATGTTTGCTAGCATTAATCCAGCTACCTCGACGAGCTATGGTAATTAGCATGCTAACATGCTAATTAGGAGGGCGGGCGGGTTGTAACTGGAAGGCCTATATAAACGTGATTAGTTGTGGGCTAAGCCTAGGCCTACATTTGAGCCAGGGGGCGGGGTTCCATCAGGCCTGCTTGATGTTTGCTTGATGTTTGCTCGATATTTGCTCGATGGTGTAAACGGGGTATAAATGCTCGTAGTCACGTGGTCACTGACGCCGTTAGACGGTGCCTACTGTAATGCATTATCGGTCAGTTCATCAAAAATTAAGCCATGTCAGTTCAGTTCAGTTCAGTTCAGTGACGTGGCGCTCTTCGCGCCTTTATATACGACGTATATACGCTCTGAGCAAACATGGCGTCCCTGCAGTTACCAAAAGATCAAGAAAAGAAAGAAGACGAAGAAGAGAAATGTATATGTACGTACGTGCTGAAAAGGTCGATGTTGATAAAGACGTATTCGCCGTTGTCGAAATGCAGCTGAGCGGCTTTGAGCATGATCTTGCGCACAGTGTGAGCGGACGCACACAACACCACGACTATACACGCACAGGCATCCGTGTCACAGTGGCGTCATTTCAGACAAAAAGCCCAGCTGTCGCTGGGATAACAAGACGTAGGTGGCACTTCCTATTAGCGATTAGTAGTAACCTCGGCCGTAGCTCTCACCGTTTCCGAGATACGGCCAGTTTTCCGTTGAAAAACGGACATTTTCCAACCTCTCCATTCAACAACGAATTTGAAAATCTTCCCCATGCAGTAGATCGCTGAAATTTTGCATGCCTATGTTTAAAACACAGGGCTAATTATTCATGTAAAAAGTTTTCTCTATACGACCTAACGCTTAGCCACAATGCATCTGTGACAGACGACAAAGTGGACGGACAGACGACGGACAAACAGACAGACAGACAGACGACAACTCGTACCATAAGCTTGACCGTTAAGTAAGTACGGTCGGCTAAAAAGTACTGGTGTTTCACTTCCTCTTACCTTTTCTTTCCCTTTTTCCC
>Ga0209367_1006762_pt1 | contig 15844 bp, 17 predicted proteins | sample WorMetLIZISLAND2_FD_187412 | JGI IMG/M metagenome (GOLD analysis project Ga0209367, IMG submission 187412) | Marine gutless worms symbiont microbial communities from Max Planck institute for Marine Microbiology, Germany - Olavius geniculatus... ... | reverse complement strand
ATCTTATATACAGCCAAAGTTATGACCGTTTAAAGAATTCTTTAATTTTCCCCATAAGCGCCATTGTAATTTTTTTTGATTTTTGCGAATAAATACGTTAAATATTAAAATTTAATTTTCTAACCCCAAAAAAGGCACTTCCTTGTGCAGAACCGCGTCGTTTGACGTATTAAGCGTGAAAATCGCTTAAGCGGTCTGACCTGTGGGTGCGCGGAAGAAAAAAACGTATATATAAATAAAAATTTTTGCGTATATTTCACCCATTTGCCGAGAAACCCCCCTTTAAGGAATTTGCATAAAATTTTGCGTGACGGGTCCCCTCCCCGACGTTATCAACCGTGCCAAATTTTATCTCAATAGGGTCAGGGGTTTTGATTCTGTGGGGGGGGTCGAATTTTTGGTTTCCCCATAAGAAAGAGAAGTCGCCGTTAACACAGAGCTTGAACTACCGTTCAGCCTGTGATAGCAATAAGATATGCGAAGTCTCATCTTAACAACTGGGTCAAGCTTGCCAAAAAAGCAAATGACATTGTTTATCTTGCCAACCAGAGCAGATCGATGTCTTTCAATATCATCTTCATCATTAAGATCAGCCGAGATAACATGGCCAAGGTGAACGTATGCATCTACATACTCTATTCTCTGTCCATTAAATGCAGAAATTTGGCCTTGCGGTCTGATGTCTATTGCCCTTTCCCTTTGCAATGAACAGCATGCTTTTAGACTTTATTGCATTGAACTTCACACTGTACTCATCATCATCGTCATCATCATCATCATATATTCGTTTAATGACAGTTGACATACGCAACTCCTATCAATGCAATTATGTAATATGTCAAAAACATGCAAACATTTACGAAAAACGTCCATTGTGTGTGCGGAAAGTAAACACGACTAACAAAAAGTACTCTAAATAGAAACTAATGTTTACAACAGATTAAAAACGTTAAAAACAGGCAACTTTAACATGCAAATAATATCCCGTCACATGTTCGTGGATTAGTAAATGTCTTTGTATAACATTCTAATGAGGAAAGCTGTATGGTTTAATTGAGTTGTTTTGGAAATTAAAGTTTTATTGTGCGCTCTTGTTCTTGTGTTGTACTGCGTGTTTGTTCGGTTAGACAAGTACTGTTGGAGCACGCGATTGTTATTTGCTAAAATACGGCTAAACAGTTTATCATCAGCTTCTTCAAACATTTCGGTAACAGTAGGAATGTCATCGCGGCAGTAGCCAAGCCGTCGACATCGCTATGGTGGGAAGTTGCTGCAAAATAGAATTTGTTATGATGTTAACACTCCTAAGAAGCTCGTCGCTAGTGCTTGTTATGATAAGCAGCATGTATGTGCCTATCTGCAACCATTTTCACGCTACACAAGCCAACAGCAAATAAGTAACCACTTTTTGGAGAAGTACCCCTATTTGACACCCGCGAGCGCAAGCCTCCTTGAATCTAGAGGGTCCGGACTTGGATTGCTAAAATCTACATCCAATGCTGAAAATTTCATACGCAGGTTATCTTGGTCTATCTCCAGCCATTTTGGCGCAATTCACTCTTGAAATGCGTGTCGCAGCCCAAAATCGCGAAAAATTCACTATAACAACTATTTTCAGGAATTCAAGGTCATTCAAGGTCATCGATCTTGACGTTTCTAAAAAGCGTATCGACAGTGTTTATTACGATAAGCAGCATGTCCGTGCCTATCTGCAACCATTTTCACGTTAGACGAGCCAATAGCAGTAGAATAACGTCTTTTGAGGAGGGGTGGCCCTCTTTCGCCTCCTAGTTCGTGTGGACCCCTTTCACCCAGTAACATGAAATTTTGTCACGACATACTATCATACGAGAACCCAAAGTCTCTATTTCACTTGGTTTTAGATCGGTACCGGGTCGTGACAGACAGACGGACAGAATTACCATAGCTAATACGCTCTATAGCTAGCTAGCTAGGTCTCGCGCGTAAAAACCTGTGTTGCTGCATGGTGGCACTGTCGCTGTTCCAATACTGGTTGTCGATCGTGGGCGCAGTCACCCACGGAACATAGGCCTAATCTATGTACATGTGGACCTAGCCTATACTTAGCGTCATTGTTAATGGAAACTTGGACGAAACTTGGACACGAACCAATACACAATAATTGCTGTGAATGCCGGGATTCCAAATGACCGTTATTCCCAGAACCAATTCGACCTTTGTCGGCAACGACTCAATACTTTACGACGTCGACCTGGAGAATCACGTGTCACTGCGCACTGCTATTAGGCCTATTGCACAATCTACTGCGCCTCTGAAGCTACGGCACTACGGCGCTATACAAATGTATTATTATTATTTTTTTTAATTTTTAAAAAATTTTTTTAAGTTAATACCCCCGGTAGTAAAGATCCCGGAGGTTATTATTGTTATTATTATTATTATTATTACCCTTCAAAAGAAGGGTTAAAAACAAAATAAGTAAAGATAAAAACTAATCCATGGATGGCCAGAGGTCTGAACACGTGGGAAAGGTGTCGTGAAGGATGACTGCGTTAAATCGTTGCACTGTGACCGAAAGTCTCTGAAAAAGAAAGGTTGTCTGTCGCTCGTCATTGGTTTTGATAGAGATCCTGCGCCCCAGCTCGCGGAGAAAGTCAACAGCTGACTCATTAATTGGCCCCAGCGTTTCAACAGCGATTGGCTGGAATGAGAATGAAGCCGGCATGTCAGCACATTTGGCTTCCTTTCTTGTGGCGGCTGCCTCAGCTGCCGATGCTGCAAGTGCAGAGGAAGCTGGGAGGTAAGAGTCGGTCAGTGTTGTCACAATCGTAACATCCCATGCCACAGCCCTTCCAGACTGCCATGGCACCAGTGTGATGCCATCCGGACATTTAACGCTGTCCCGGTAGACCCCAGAAGGTTCCTTTAAAGCGGGGATCCCAGCAGAAGCGAACGACCTGGCAACAATGTCATTAAGGGCATGATGGCGCTGGGTTCGTCTCGAAGCGTGTTTGCAGACAAAAGCGTGCTGACCCCAGGCGTCTACGGCTTCTCCGCAAGGACAGGAGTGTGGAACGCAGACGCCGAATCACAAACCCAAAGCCACCGCCACTCGAACTGACTCATCGTCCATCCGCAGCCCACAAGAAGCAATCGGAACGGCACTGAGCCAGTCATCAGAGTGAAGAGCCATGGCTGCTAGAAAGACGGCCTTTTGGCGGAGATCCGCACGGGTTGTCATAAGCTCGTCCTTAATGGCACCAATGTCAGGTCTATCCCACGCTGCCTGTTTATGGGAAACATTGCCTGTTGGGAGTGCTCCAAAGCTCGCCAACCATATAGACATGTAAGACTCAACAAGAGGGTCATCAGGCCGACACTGACAGTCGAAAAGGATCTCATCCTGGAGACACAGGGTGCTAGCCGCTGAAGCCAAAAAGGCAGGAAGTGCAAACATAGACACCCGTCTGACCCCAAGACCCCTGTCCCTAACTGGCAGAGTGGCCTGGGACCATTCAGAGTCTGACAAGTCGCTGTACAGTTGGTCAGAGAGCTGAGCGCTGTTCGAAGCAACTGATCAAAAGTACCAAGAGCTGTATGGCCGACCGAAGGCGAGCAACGCAACAAATGCATCACGCGAGGTGCACTGAATGAGGACTTCAAAAGGAGAAGAGCGTCCTGAGCAGAAATAAGTTTCAGCCTATTCGTCGCTCTTACAAGATCGTCACAGCGCTTAGACCAGGACTGGTCTAAGGCCGGGCCCTGAAACAGTGGTGCACCAAGCAGAGTTGCCTCCGAAATCGGTATGGTGGGAAGTTGCTGCAAAATAGAATTTGTTATGATTGAACCATTTGCTAAAGTTTAGACTTAGTCCCATGGCTTGGCCGACATCTACAACCCTCTCCACATCCACATCCTTGGCCACCACAGACTGCTCGCCTCCAAGGGTCAGATCGTCCAGGTAGCCCAAAGGCAATTCGGATTGCATGGACTGCAGCAATGGCTGAATTGTGTTGCAAAACAGCAGAGGCCCAATAGGATCCCCTTGCTGTGGACAAAGGTTCGTCAAAATGCAGTTGTAGCGCAACAAGAAAGTGTCAGACGTGTTTAACCCTGCAGCACATTGCCACACAGTCATGCGGGCAATATCATCTTTTGTAATTTTTGCTGTTTTCGACGTGCAAGTCCTAAATGTTGCAGTTAACAAGTGTATAAACTTATGTTTTGTACATTTATATTTGCTGTTTTATTAGTAAAATAACGTTTTTCTACAGTTGATCAGTTACGGTGATATCTGACTATAGATATTTTTACAATCACGATCTTGACCGTTTGGGGTCACGTGACATCTAATGATTCAAATGGCAACAAGTGTCGGTTGTGGTGGAATAAGATTGGCCTCATTCAATAGTCCGTCCCTCAAATCCCCCCTATGAACGCAAAGATCTCACAGATATCTCTAACAGAAGCCGAGTTATGGCCCATTTTGTTCTAAATTTCGTTGCTATGGCAACTAAGGAGGGTCGAGATAAAATTTCATTGGCAGCATTCGATGGCCCAACCCTGAAACCCCCTATAGACGCAGAGATCTCGCAAATATCTCTAGCAGAAGCCGACTTACAGCCCATTTTGTCTCAAATTTCGTTGCCATGGCAACCAGGGAGAGTCCGGCGTAAATTGGCCATCACTAAAAACCATACACTATAACCAAAAATTACGACTCTATCATATGCACAGCGAAAGTTATGATCGTTTGAAGAATTGTTTAATTTTCCCCATAGGCGCCATTGTAATTTTTTGGAAATTTTTGAATGAATGCGTTAAATATTAACTTCAGTTTTTAACCCCCAAAAGGCACATTTTTGTGCGAGACCGCGTCGTTTCATCGCGCGCAAAAATCCGCCGACGGGTCTGACCTGCAGGTGAGTTTCTGAAAAACAGGTATTTGCCGAGAAGCCCCCCCTTGGGCAGATTTACATGAAATTTTGTGTGAGGGGTCATCTAACCGACGTAGTCAACCATGCCAAATTATATCTCAATCAGATCAGCGGGTTTTGATTCTGTGAGGGTCGAATTTTTGGCTTTCCCATAGGAAAAAGAAGTCGCCGTTAAGTTATCTATACTACCGAGTATATTTGAAAGTTACCATCGGGATTGACTCCGAAACGGCAATGTGCTGCAGGGTTATTAATAGATAACTGCCGTTCAGCCTGTGATACGTGTAAGATTGCACGTGCACAATGTGCCTCATTTATCTGTAGTTGTAGGCCTACATATTTGTTCACATATCTCCTTTAAACTTTTGCTAACGTATCCGCTTGAAACCAACAGCCCAGACTTGTCGAAAGGATGGAGGTAAAGCGGGGGTAAGTTACCCCGAGCCCCGCGACGTTTTGGGGGCGCCGTCGCCCTCAAAAACAAAGTGCACAAGAATGCGCCATTTTAGAATAAAAATATTAAAAAAATTCCTAAAGGGACCCCGCAAAAATGTTTTTCTCGACAGGCCTGCAACAGTCAACTTTTTGCTCCACTCGTATGTTAATAATAATAATAATAATAAAAATAAATTTGTATAGCGCTGTAGTGCCGTAGCTTCAGAGGCGCTGTTATAGAAAGCTTTCAAAATAAATAGCAACGTAAATAGCCTACAGTGTAGTTGCTTGCCTCGCCGCAGAGAGGTTGCTGCAGCGACAAAAAAGAGATGTACGACACGGGTCTTCACGCAAAATTTCGCCGCGGTAGGTCGTGCCGTTTCGGAGTCAATCCCGATGGTAACTCTCAACTATACTCGGTAGTATAGATAGCGTAGGCTTACCGTCAACCTCCACGTCAGCACTTTGCATCCTTTGTGACTACTGTTCTGTTTTATCCAGACAACAAAGCATGGAGACTGAAGACATATTTTATCTGGTCTCTGTTGCTTTCTCACTCGTCACTCCCAGACGAGTCGTAACTGTAATGCAGCTTGCAGCGCCTGAGCCTCTGTATCCGGCTTTGAATAACGGCCGGAAAATAAACACGGCCGACGGATGACACAAGGCCGGAAAACCAAGCTTCTAGGCCGAGTGGCCGAATATCGGTGCCGAAAGCAGACAGCGCCGTTACAGCGTAAATATGTAGAAAAAACTTACCAGTTTACAACCGTGTGTAGTAAGGACGATGTGATGATATCAGTCCTCTAAAACAGCAAAAATCATTTGGGTAACCTTGGCGCTATGCATATGGCGTCCTTACAAGCTGACTTTAGTTGGTAATCACTAACATAGTCTAAAGCCTTCTTCATTTGATGTTATTTGTCGTATTAGGCCTACTTGCCCAATGTTTACTGATTAGCGTAGCAGCAGAAACTGTTTCTGTTAGCCTATGTCTTAGCTAATGGTAGGCTTAACAAGGAAGCGAAAATATGACCCTGTGCCGACACAATATTCAGCTAATCGCGCACTCATAGGACCATGCATACAAACTGTCCCAAGTGCACAGCACAACCCTAACCCTGACATTAGACACTTTAAAACTGAAAGATGGTGCGGCAGCTACTGTGCCATGGAAAAACATTTACATCAATCTTGGATTTTTATGCCTTATTGCTTGAGTTATGAACGCGTGTGAAATGCACAGATGGATGGCTGGATAATAAAGTGATGGGATATTGTTGACGTCTAATAAGAACGTGAACTTATCCGTGTGCTTGCCATTTATAGGCCCTAACTGCATACATAAATGATCGGGCTGTCGTCCTGGCCCTACATTCGTTGTTAGTGCACTCAATTTTAGCCTGAGTAGCCTATTATGGCAATGACCATTCGATGCAGCAGGTTTATAACATTTTGGTTCAAAGTGAAAGCAGCTATATGAGATCAACATATCGTCATTATGCAGACTTTTACATTAATTAGGGGCCTAAGCATATACTATACGCTTAAGCCTATCTGTTGTTTTACGGTGCACATTTTGGGCAGTTCGGCCAAATCGGTAACCATTGGGCAAGTAGGCCTAATACGACAAATAACATCAAATGAAAAAGGCTTTAGACTATGTTAGTGATTACCAACTAAAGTCAGCTTGTAAGAACGCCATATGCATAGCCCCATCTAAGGTTACCCAAATGATTTTTGCTGTTTTAGAGGACTGATATCATCACATCGTCCTTACACACAATTGTAAACTGGTAAGTTTTTTTACATATTTACATACAGCAAATGCTGTTTTATTGCCAAAAGTGGGGAATTAACCTGACACATGTAAAAAGCGCTATTTTTACCTTTTACCTTTTTAAGGCAGAGCAGTATACTTCCGGTCGGGTACAGAACGTTGAATGTGTCTACTACTGTTGCTGCTCTTACTACGCTGCTGCTAGTTATAGCTGGAAATAAGGGCTGGCTGTGGTAGACTTCGACTGACGTCATCTAATTGCCAAACCCTCAACCCGCACCTCCGTCAGATGCAAGAATCTTGGTGATATTTGTTGTACAAGCCGAGGTATAGCCCATTTTGTCTTAAATTTTGTTTCCATGGCAACAAGGGTCGGTCGGGGTAAAATTCAGTTAGCAGCATTTGATGGCTTATTTCCGAAAACTCCCCCACACATGCAAAAAACTCCCAGATATCTTTTACACAAGCCGAGCTATAGCAAATTTTGTCTCAAATTTCGTTGCTATGGCAACGCGGGTCTGTCAGGAAAAATGCGATTGGCGGCATTCGATGGCCCATCCCCGAAAATTTAGGTGCAAAAATCTTGCAAAAATCTATTACGCAAGCCGGGTTATAGCCAATTTTGTCCCAAATTTCGTTGTCATGGCAACGGGGGTCAATCGGGGGTAAATATAAATGTCACCGTTAATTAGGCCGACCTCGAAAACCATACGATAGACCCAAAAATTACGACTCTATCTTGCACACAACGGAAGTTATGACAGTTAAAAGAATTTTTAAAATCTCCCCATAGGCGCCGTTGTAATTTTTTCGAATTTTTTGAATAAATAAGTCAGAAAATTAAATTTTTATTTTGTAACATTAAAAAGGCACTTCCTTGCGCAGAACAGCGTCATTTGACATATTAAGCGTCAAAATCTGTCTAACGGACTCGCCTGTAGGCGAGTTGAAGAACCAAAAAAGTGTAGTAAATTTCGAACAAAAGGGGTGTATATCTCACCTATATGGGGAGCAAAAAACCTGGGCGGATTGAGCCCAAATTGTTTTCGGTGGTAAGAGTGTACGACATAATCACGCCATTCAAATTCGGTGACGATCGGTTTAGGGGTTTTTGGTTGGCTGAGGGTCAAAGTTTGCCTTTTTCCCATAGACGTCCTTACAACACTCGCACTACAGTGTGAGGTATGATAGTGGCATACTGAAGGGAGGACGCAATGAATCCCGCGGCCCCACCAACTGGAGACACTAATGCAGTGCTGTGATGTGCTCTGAGCTCCTACTCCCAAAGCAACATCAGGAACGAAGTGCCAAACGCCACAGGGCTTTTCACGAACCTATTTGTAGCACTTAGGACGTCTAATCTCCTGGCACTACAACACCGTTGATGTTGGATCGCAAAAACCCAATTATCTCATTAAATCTCACATCCACAAACTGCTGTCCATTTGACTGCTGAAATAAAAAAAAAACAGATTGCAAGCCAAACTAGAAGTCGAACAAGCGTCATGGGCGGCGAGAGAGTCGGCGTGTGGAAACGGGTGAGTGATAAAGAACTTCTCAAGAAGCCATATGCCCCTCCCAGAATTTTTTTAACCTGAGAACGGACAATGCGAGGCTGCAAGCCTAGAATCCCAAAAATCAATCGATCCAGTTTATTTGGAATAGCGACACAAGTGCTAAATTTGGAGCTATTTACAATATTCCATATATTAGGGGCTAAATCACCAAACACGTTTCTAAAAATTTGAATTTTTTGTTATTTTACAACCAACGGCGTCATACGTTGCAAAAATTCGGCTAAGACGTCGCAGTTTTGCGAAAAACAGCAGCTGCAAACGTCCGACAGTGAAGTTTGGTTGGTCAAAGGTTTACTTTAATTTTTCTCTTAAACTGCCCTAAATGGGGATTTTTCAGCCCAAAATTGTATATTTTAAAACAACTTTTTGACAGAAAAAAATGTTCGACAGGCTAAAGTTTACGGTGGGGGTTCATCGCCTGATGAAGATAGATACACCGACGGTTACCTCTGGTCCACGTTCCATGGACCTACGTATAGTACAATCAAGGTTGCTACCTGGAATGTACTCACACTCAGCAAGACTGGATGGTCCTGTCCAGAGAGATGGCTCGTCCCTGTTTAGACATAGTTGGGTTAACCGAGGCCCGAATCACGGAGAGAGGACGGTACGATGTCGAGGATGCGTTGCTCGTGCATTCCGGCACTATGACTCTTGTCCAAGGCCAAGAGAGCACTCAAGTCTTGGTCATCGACCTCCTCAAGACTCCTCACCGCTCGTCTGACTCACAGGAAGGGTCATCTGTCTGTTGTGGTCGCCTATGCACCTACCGAGAAAGCTTCCGACGAAGACAAAGATCTGTTCTTTGATCAGCTGGAATCAGCCATCAACTGTGTCCCTCGACATGACCAACTGATCCTACTTGGTGACTTTAACGCGTTCACCGGCACGGACAGAGCAGGCTTCGAACAAGTCGTCGGTAATCACGGGTCAGGCTCACCAAACGACAACACGCTCCGTCTGCTCACATTCTGTGCGGCGCATGGCTGGTCCATTCTGGGCTCGTGGTTCCAGCGCCGCAACCTCCACAGATTCACGTGGATCTCCAATGATCACCGCACCAGGAAGGAAATTGATCACATCATCACCCGCGATAGAACCGCCTTCACATCTTGTCGAGTTCACAGCGGCGCAGAGTGTCCGGCTAACACCGATCACAGACTGTTGATTGCGAAGATGAAGCTCGTGTGGCCCCAGCAGTGCATTCCTTTAATCAACCGCCAAAATACGACACCCTGAGGCTGGTTAAAGATGACGATCTAGCGCAACGCTACTCAGTCGACATCAGCAACAGATTCCAGGCACTTTCGCTAACCGAGGAAAATGTCGAGTCACAGTGGGCTCCGCCATAAAGAAGTCCGCCCACGTGGTGGTTGGTAGGAGGAAGTGTGCGCGTAAACCTTGGTTATCGGACGAAGCATTCGACATTGTGCAAAAAAAGCTAACGGCACGGAAACAAGGCGACCATCAGGAACGCAACCGTCTGAAAAGGTTATTTGACAAGACGGCGAAGAACGACAGAGAGCAGTTCTATAACCGTATAGCTAATGAATCAGAAGCAGAAATGGTACGGAATGATCTCCGCGCAGCATATCGAGCGATCAGAGACTCGGAAAATAACACGCTGGCCCAACACAGTGGTTAACTGATAAATGACTCATTTAGTGTTCCCTGCAAGTCAGACGAAGACTCCATAAGACGTTGGACAGAACACTACGACAATTGGCGCTTTGAACCACCCTCGCAGTCCATCATCTCAGGAGCTCGATGATGCTGCGAATACCTCACTGCCAGACGCTAGCATCCCAGATGACGCTCCCAGTCTAGATGAAGTCCAGCGCGCCATACGGAGACTGAGGTACGGCCGTGCCGCGGGGGCTGACGATATTCCACCTGAGTTGTTAAAATGTGCCATCTATCCGGTCAGCAGAGCTTTACATGGTCTATTCTGCACCGTCTGGAAGTTAGGGAAGGTGCCGGCAGAGTGGAAGGAAGGTATTGTGTTGTCACTATTTAAGGGAAAAGGATCACAGTCCGAGTGTAGCAGTTACAGACCAATCATCCTTCTGTCGGTCCCAGGCAAAGTATTTGCACATGTCCTCCTCGACAGACTTGACCCCCTGCTTCAGAAGCATCGTCAGCCTCACCAATCCGGATTTACTTGTTGTCGTTCCACACTGGATGCAATCTTGGCATTGTGTTTGTTGGCAGAAATCTACAGAAAGTTCCAACAGCCGCTGCATGTCGCATTTGTGGATTTGAAAGCGGCGTTTGACTCCGTAGACAGGAACGCGCTCTGGAAGGCCATGCATTGAGTCGGTGTTCCCTTGGTACTCAGGTTTATACCTGATCATCGACCTGCACACTGCGACGTCCGCCAGAGTACGCCCAGCCATTCATGACGACCTCCGGTGTAAAGCAGGGATGTGTCTTGGCTCCTGCCCTGTTTTGCCGAGCGATGGACTATATCATGAATCGCGTCAGTCGTAAAGTCGCCATCTAAGTTGGTCAGCTCACTTTCACGGACATTGACTATGCTGACGACGTCGCTCTGCTTGTTGACAAGGAAGACACCGCTCTCGCAGGAATGGATAAAAAAGCTTCCAAGTTCGGTCTTCGGGGCTCTTGGACCAAGACAAAGCTCCGTAATCCGTTCGGTATTGACGCCATCGCCAATAATAGTGGATAATAACACGGTTGATTCAGTAGAAGAGTTCACATACTTGGACAGCATAAAGTCAAGTTTCAGCAATTCCGGACCGGAATACATTCGGCGCATTGGACTTGCGGCTAGTGCACTAAAAAGACTCGACTGTATCTAGAGTCAGAGCAAGCTCAGTATTGCCACGAAACTCAGAATATACTCCACGTGCGTGTTATCCATACTACTCTACGGCTCTGAGGCCTGGACTCTCACACAAGCTGATTAGAAAAAATTGGATTGCTTCCGTCTACCGTGCCAACGACGCACCCTGCACATCAGCTAGTACGATTTCGTGTCTAACGATAAGGTTTTGCGTCGTTATGACCTGTTTGACGTCTCCTACATCGTCTGTAAATGAAGACTGGATCTCTTTGGTCACGTCGCTAGACTTCGAAGTGATGCACCGGCAAACCAGATTCTCCGAATTTGTACCAAGACAAGGGACGGTGACCGGCCTTCGCAAGAATGGAGACGCGCTAGCGGTCATTTATCCACCACCTGGATCCACCAGATCTGCCGTGACACAGGTGTTACTTTACAGCGACGGAGGCCTTGGGGCTAGCGGAGGATAAACCGTTCTGGCGAACGATCGCAACGGCGGGACGCTTCGGCTGATCGCTTCGCGTCTGATGATGATGATGATAATGTTTGTGCTAAACCTACGACGCCACTGTTGACAAGTCACAACAGTTTCGCCGAGCTATGACCGGTGGGTGGAACATGGACAGCTTGCCGGTCGATCGACTGTCGGTCAGCAGAGAGTAATGGGGCGTTAAAAGTCCGGATTAATGGTCGTTCGGTGAGGACGACCAACGCACACGGCACGCGTGAGGATTTAGCCTGTTGCAGGTCATTCCGCACGAGCTCACAGTTACACGTGTAAATAACAGCGTAATCCGTGCAATTATTGCCGTCTAGCCGAAACCCTACACACCGTGATTTAGATAGACTTACCAACTAAACGTTCGCGTGCGTGCTTCGGCACTTTAACTCAATTTGTTCGGCGACGATCGTGGGCTCTGCAGTTTGCACCGTTCTTCACATACGACGAATTGTAATTAATGGAGGCGATTCAACCGTACACTTCTTTTTCTTCCCATTCCTACTCGTCTCATCCCTCCACTGCCCTGCACTTTAATTCGGCTAAAGTATACGGGGAAACGCTGTAAACTCATCTGGCGGTGAGAAAAGGCAAGCCGCTAAACACATTTCGGCGTATTTTAACGTAAAATTCCCGCCACATGCGCTTCATTCACGCGAACGTAATGACGCATAGGCCTACAAAATTTTTTACCCACACCCCAGTTCGGCGAAGCCCGAAATGTGTGGTCGTTTTATTGCAATGTTCACGATAAGTGTGACCCTATAGAAGATTTATTATATGGCATAAGCTTAGGATTATAACTTTCATTTTGAATTAGTTTTGTATCTTTGCATCTTTGGTGGATTTTTCAAACTCCTCATATTACGTTTACGGCTATGCAGGTCAATGGGCGCTGTTGGTGAAAGGTTATCGAGCTCGTAAACAATAATAGTAATTGTAGTGGCCTAATAGCCACCACAGTATGTTTATGGTGCTGTCACCGTAGCAGTGACAATTCATTTGGTGAGAGCAGCACGAGCGCCAGACGGCAGCCGACCTTTGGACCAGGCCAATCGACCAGAACCTCAGATCCGCCTGTAGCCATCACCATTTATTACTACTCAGCCCGAAAGCTGATACTCATTTTACCATGCCACGGAAGGTAAAAAGCTGAGTCGACCTAGCTGGCTGGCTTCAAACCGAGATGACTTACCTGCAGTGCCTGCAGACAGTATGCACCCATCCAAATACTAACCGGACCCGCCGTAGAGTAACTTCGTTGATTCGACTCAACACGTTGCCACTACGCCGCACCACCAACGTGGTAGCCTACCAACTTTTTTACAACTCGACAGCACAGCGCTATACTACTCATCGTCGGCACGCCCCTCCGTCTGCCCGTCCGTCCATCACAAGCTGGTGCTAGTGGGCCTGTGTGCAAACGACTCAAAATGGGATCATGAAGCCTTTACTTACTGACGACCATCGTTAGAAATAAGAAACTTTTGACGGAGTGTAGCGGTTTAAGTCTCTACTTAACTCTAATTTATTCCTAATTTCACCCTTTCTTAAACTAAATTATATTAAATACTCTACTCCGTCAGAAGTCCTTAACATCCCCTTCCCAAAGCCTTAAACCGCATTCAAATCGGTCCACTAACGATGGAGATATTCGCCTCTAAATTTACCTATTTTCATCCTATTTTATAAGTCTGGTATATTTCCCCAAACACCACGTCAACACCTTCCAGCGTGGCAGTGCTCAGTGCGCATGTGCCGAGCTCCCCAAAATATAAAAGCGAGTAGCCGACCGAGGAAAAAAGACTCGGCGAGTTACAGGAGTCTCGAATTAAAATTTTTCGCAGCATGTTTTAGCTAATCCAAAGTTTCATAAACTAAAAAAAATGTGCAATAAACACTGTGGAGATACTGCGAAAAAGCGCAAAAATTGACTTATTTTGACTCTTCGTTATACACGAAAAATTTTATGCAAGTTTTTCTCTCGCAAAATGCACTCTGACAGAAGTTTTGTACAGTGGCGGCGCGAGGGTTTTCGCCGCCTGGGGCAAACGTCTGTGTTGCCGCCCTCTCTAGTCAGATCGGCAATTGATATTCTTATGGTACAACACTACAACGATAGCATTAATGTGGACTGTGAACAGTACGCTAATTTGGGAGTGTAATTGCGTAATGCAATGGAACTGAAGTTTGACCAGTTGCAACTGCCAAAAAGACAACTGCTGCTCACACTTTCTGACGTGTGTCCTGTGTTCGAATAAAGTTACGTAGCACGCATATTACAGTCTTCGGTGTTCACTGGTTTTTGCTTTTAAACAGACCTTTTAAGTTTTAACTAAGCCAGTAAGGCCTCTGCTCTAGTTACATGACAGTCTGCGGTCTGCCTGTCACCGCAGTCCAACGATGCGAGACACACATGTATGCACACTGAACGGTGAACCACTAAATCAAAACCTTCCGCGCTCTCACTGCTGCAAAGTTTTCAATCAATTTGGTGAAGTCAACCTGCTAAACTGTTTCTCTTTCTATGGAAAGAATTGCTAAGTTCGTCAAACTACCTTAATTCCGTCATTGTTGACCTGAGATATGTCATAATGAGTTTCATCTTTGAGAACGAACGTTCGCAGCCAGCAACAGAAATAGACACTGTCAACAGAATCCGCAGTCCCACTTTTAAGTTGGGAAATACGTAATTTCCACCAAATGACACAAAGAACTTGAGGATACCAAGAGGAGTTACGTCAACTCCTACACGTCTGATGACAAGAATTCGACAGTTTTGTATTCCGTCCACAAGACGAGTACCGTTGACGTCGTCTGGAAATGCTGTCGCAAAATCTGTACATTTCCTCTGCAAGTCATCAAGGTCAATAGCGTCAGCAGTCATGCTGACGTCGTTTCAGTGTCCAGCAGAAAGCCAAAAGTTTTGTGCAGATATTCGAGCTGTTGAAACCGAGTATCCAAACCAGCCGCGATTGTGTCAAGAGCAGACTTCATCACTCGCCTTGTCTCTTCCTATGCTGCTTCCAATTCTCCTGGCATCTTCTTCCTTTTCCTCGTTCGAAGATTGATCTCGACATTCCACTCCTCACACTTTTTCATCCCGTCCTGCATGGCGTACACACAGAACTGTTCTCCTCGAGTCTTCATGATTTCTTTGAGGCCCAGTATGTCGTCAGCCGCATCATGAAAGTTCATCTTTGGATCTTGCAACCTTTTTTGAATTCGATTGATGGTCTGCAGGACGGATCTCCAGAATGGCAGTAAGACGAGAAAAATATAAGTGAGAATGTTACGAAGAAAAATACCAGCATCAGCTCGAGTGTCAGAATTCTCACAAGCGTTGTCCTGAAGATGCTCCAGGGAATCAACTACACTATCTAGGCCTATTTGCATACAGACGGCTTCCACGGCGTCACACTTTGAACTCCATCTGGTGTCGCAATCACGTTTAATCGCCAGCTCCACGTGCTGCTTCATGACCTCCCAGCGATGTGTTGACGAAGCAAAAAAGTAAAGATTCGCTCAATCGTTCCGAAAAAAGTGACCATCACCGGATCTACGTGAGCCGTATGAACGCCGACAAGATTCGGAGACTATGGCTGTCGCAGGGAACGAAGATTATTTTCGCGAATCCTTGTGTGTACGCCCGTTCGACGCCCGGCCATTACTGCAGCGTTGTCGTAAGTCTGACCACGACAGTCTTCAACGCGCAGACCATCAACGTCTAATTTGCTCAAGATTTCAGTCGCAAGTGCTTCTGATGTCTTTTCGTGTATCTCAAAGAAGTCATTTTCGCCCCTCCAAATGCCGCCCTCTGCACAGTGC
>Ga0209367_1006761_pt1 | contig 15845 bp, 7 predicted proteins | sample WorMetLIZISLAND2_FD_187412 | JGI IMG/M metagenome (GOLD analysis project Ga0209367, IMG submission 187412) | Marine gutless worms symbiont microbial communities from Max Planck institute for Marine Microbiology, Germany - Olavius geniculatus... ... | reverse complement strand
ACGCGGGAGGAATCGATGTCGAACAAGTAACTCACCGATTTTGAATATCTTCATCCGTTCCGGAGAAATTGGCCGCCAAACTTTGAAGTCGACCAAAATCGGGCCAAATTTTGCATGTTTTTGGCCCTTAAAATTTTTTTGGGGAGGCTCTTCCAAAATTTCGGCCTGGGATTATAAAATTGAACATACTTAGGAGCATCGTGCAAAATTTCGCGGCGATCGGCCCACGGAGCTCGGAGATTACGCGGCGAGAAAAAAAAGAAAGAAACCACAGCAAAACAGAAGTCCTTCCGAAAACTATCGTTTTCGGGCGGACTAAAAAGTCCATTTCTACAGGTGTGCATTTTCTGTCAGGCAAGCTGGTGACGAGTGGGTGTGGTAAAACCGAAGTTACCATTGCGACGCTGATGATATTATGTTATGATGTGTTCTGTTGTCAGGCAATAATGGACCGAGAACGTCAGGATGAGCTACCAAGTCTCCAGTTAGAGTGGATCGACGGCGTCTGTCTACCGCTCTACAGGGCAAGTATCTATACAACAGCTTCTTATCTCTCCACCTAGCTCTGAACACTCCGCAGCATTTAGGTCGCAGAACGTTGTTTGTCACTAATCTTACTGCAGCGGCATTTGATTTTTTATCCGTCGACGACAGGCAGATTAATCCGAGTGTAATGGGGTCATTTGTTAAGCCTGCTTCCAAAAGTATTGATAGGCTACTAGGTGCATCCACGCTGTGTCTAATTGGTGTAAATCATGCTACATACCACTCATTGGTGAGAGAAAAAGCTTTTTAATCACTCTTAACACACTTCGCCTTTTTGTCCAACCTGTGTCAGGCCTATACGTCGTACCCCTGGTGTGCTGTTGATGATTTTTTCGAAATAAATAACTTGTCTAAGCTATAGGTTTAACTGACTTCATAAAACCGTTAGGAATAGGCCAACGTCAGTCGAAGTTCATATCTGTTAGACTGTTGTGTGACATGCGTTTGTGTATAGTCCCTGGTGTCGTTCAACGCTCAGTTTACGTCAATGTACGAGAACGTGCTGGAGAACAGACGACAATGGCAACAGCTGCAGACTCAGCAAGCTGCCAATGACCAACCCGATGACCAGTCTGTTGACCAGTACCTTGACCAATCCCATGACCAATCCAGTGTACAGACTGTTATTGACCAGTGTGTAGACCAGCCTGCTGGACCTGCTGCAGTCGAATACGACGAGACGGTCGCCAGTGAAGATTCCAAACTTATGACACCGTCGTCCACGGTCAACCCTTGAGACAAGTGCCAAGTGTCAATTCAAGGTGTTGTGCCATTCACCACTACCGCTATGAGCTCCCGCGATATGGCGAGAATGCAAGCGACTGTTGTGCATAGCACTTTCATTCCGTACCGCACTGCTGGAGTGGGTACAAGTCCGCAGTGCTAGCTTATACCACTCCAGACAGTACGGTATCGTAATGAAACCACGCTTAGATTGGCTGGACTACAATCACCGTTGGCTTTGTGACGCTCAAAATTGACAATAATTAAGTACCAGTGCAAGTTAAGTGAGGTTTAGGTTACATTACGGCGCTTCTTCGCAGCCCTAGGCCTACTGACCGACTGCATTACGAGTAGGCTATTGCCCGTTCGTCCGCTTTGTACGGGTTTCTAACTCGAAAACAAAATAAACTCATATAAGCCAAAACAGTGTGAACGTTCACTAATTTTGACCTGAAAATGTCGGTGGTCAGAGTCACCGTCGTTTAAAAAGCTCCTCCTCATCCTCCAGAAAATACCGCACATCTGGCGTAAACGTTTACGTGCGGTTCGCACCGCTGCGACGTAAAAGTGGACTTTCAGTTGAAATTAAACATTAGCAAGTGCCGTAGGCCTATGCGAAGAGGCGGACGACCGCATATGATGTCGCCACTGGAGTAACATATTCGCTTGTTCCAAGTGCAATGTCGACGATGACACGTTACTGCGGGCATGTATCCCTTGTGACACGCACAGTGCAGGCCTATTTACACGCTTTGATGTATACGACCGTAGTCACATGACAGGCCTACGTCGTGACACGATGGTTTGGTCCCGATCACTGAACACTGCGGTCGGCTGGATCACATTCTTCGTCTAGCCAGCCTGTAACCAGGGGCATCGCCAAGTCAAAAAAATGGAGTGGACACATTTTGAGCGCCGAGCGCGAGCCTATAATATGATCTGGGGGCAGAGCCCCAGCGGAGTCCAAAGGCAGAGCCTCTGGTCAGCTGAAAACCTTTTTAGCTTTTGGATGTCCAGCAGAGCAGCAAATTTACCTCATTCTCCGTATTTTGCAAGCTTCAAACTTAACCTGAGTAAGTAAGTAGGGTTTAACGTCCCGCCCGACACAGTATAGGTCATTTCGAGGACGGCCTTTCCAGGCAGGATTGCACATACACATAATAACAGAACAAAAAGTTTAACCTTTACAGAAAGATTAATCTTCATGAAACACAAAACATAAAAAACGACCTAAACCTAAAATTGTAAGAACTGCCGATTATAATTGTGCATATGTAATGGTAATGACAGTTCTAATGATCCTCCCTGTTATCATCCAGACAGTCATTAATCTTAGAATCCTGTCTACTGGAGGGCAGGGGAAAACCTAAACTGAACCTTTGTCCTTCCGCCTCTCCTCCCGTAAAAACTCACTCGACTTGCGTCAATCACAGGAACGACCTCTGGCAGAAGTGTGGTGGACATGTCCACCCTGTGGCGACGCTCCTGCCTGTAGCTGAACTTTGTAAAGGCCACCTCCCAGCTTAAGTAAAAATAAGTAATGTTGTAGCTTTGATTCGAGCCTATCAGTCGTTATCGCAAATCTATTTGACACATCAGGCGCTATTCGAAACTTACAGGAAAACCGCTGGGGTCGACTGCATACAGAAAAAAATACCGCTGCTTCGTGTGCACCGACCGAAATGAATTAATCGTTTAGTATTATGTATCGTACACAGGTTGCGTTGAGTCTGGCTGTCTAACGACACGTGAATTCAACAATCGTAGGCCTAGGCCTACTGTGCTAACACTGCGATGATGTGAAACTGCAATAGACAGCTGCACCGCTTCCAACATGCTATCTTAGGGCAAGGAAAGTCGTACGCGTAAATGAACTACATGTATAAATAGTCTATTGATGCACCAGTATGCAGGCAGTCACTAAGTACAGTCTGATGTAACGTTTAATAATTAACACGAATAACAACAGTTATCGACAACTGGAAAGTTTTACCGCTATGCACATAACACTGTGTCGTATTCAGCATAGATGTATTACACGGACAGCATGCGCCAACAGGCCTAACGTTCATGCATTCTCGGATTCCAATTTCCGAGTCGACAGCAGAAAGTCCAGGGGGGTAGCCAGGATCCAGCTGTAGTGGGGACATCTAAGGGGTGAGGTGTCGGGAGGGGTGTCTCCTCCCCATTGGAAAGGGGTCTGGGGAGAGGGCTGTGCCTCCTTTTGAGTAACTGATTAGGCTCTTAGAGGCACGTGCCCCCATTGCCCCCGCTATGGTTACGCTAGTGAGACAGTCGCACAACCGACGATCTGAAATTCTTTACCTATAGGGTTTGGTGAACAGAATTCCAAGTGGACACTGTGTTTAAGAATAAAGAAAGATACACGAGCATAATATGGCTTCAAATAAAATAAAGTCGGTTTGCTAGCTGCCTGCGCTTTGGATAGCGAAATGTGCTATTTCCAACGTTAGAAATGCGGATATGTACGTACGTCAGAGGGCTCCGCTGGGGGGCGACTACCGCACTTACCCTCATTCAGACCCCCTAGCAGGACAGAGCTGTAAATTGAGGGGGGAGTCAAAAAAAAGAAGATCGAAAAGGAGGATGGGACAGGGATAAAAGAAAGAAAGGTTTAGGTTTGGCAGCCATTTCGAGATCCAGCGTATTACATATACGCTCACTTGTATGATTGCAACCGATGACTAAACTGGTTGACGCTACTTGAAATTGAAAATCATTATTCACCACCAACTGTATAGTAATAAAAATAAACGATGGCGCCCAAACGCATGACAAAACTTCGAAAAATGTCTGACACGCACAAGTGTGAAATACAAATCAATGACAACTGAAGCGCTTGATATTAACTACTGTTCGTTTTACACTGTATTACAGGGCAGAATGTCTGATCAATCAACATGGCAAATATTACAAATCTCAACATAACTTAAAACTCTACAATTACATGCTGTTCAGCACATTAGAAGTTGTTGTCTTCAAATGGTATGTGCTATATAAATTTATGTTTTTCTTACTTATTCCACTTATGTACAATACGCACTCCACACAACTCATCTAACCACATGGGCATAAACTCAACAATGATTTTGCCACAGAATTAATGAAAGAGTTAAACCATCATCAGACCTGTTTTGGTCTAACACTGTTAATATAATTTATAAAACACAGCATCAGGCAAAACAAGTCAAAGGAATGGTTTTAAAATAGTTTAACCAAAAGTTGAATGAGTTAACTTTTCTGATATACGCCTAATAGACTTTGTAGCAATGTTAATAAATGTTTTTGCATCTTTTATGTTAAAATAAGTGATAAAAATTTCTGAAAAGCACTCATATCTCTAAACTTGTTCACTAGAATACAATGCAAATGGGACTAGTGATGGGTAAAATCTGCAGTTAAATGCACGAATAACAAAAACATAAAATCAAAGCAAAAGCTCAACACTATTGGGTGGTCCATAAAAAGTAAGCCCCAACTTTTTCGCATGTTCATAACTTCATCCAGCATTGACTGATTTTTCTAAGTTCCACCACTAAACTCATGAATGGTAAACTTGAAATATACTACTTATCACGAACCAGATGCATTGCTCATGAAATACAGTTGGCTTTAGAATACACTGAATGCTAAGAGGTTTACAAGGTAGTGTGGTGACATGTCTGGGCTGTCATAGAATCTCTGACGATCACTTAATTGCAAATCTACCTCAGAATAAATTGGTGAAAGATTTTTTTTAGAAAACCGATTAATATTTTATGCAGTTACGGCAAAACCTAAGGGCTTACGTTTTTTGGGCCACCACTCTGCATATGCTTTCAAGTCAAGTGGTCAATGTTAGCTGATGACAAATCAATTGCCATCTGTATATTCTCCACCGCCGAATCTGTTACACTGATCTGATCGGAGTTAATCTGCTCCGTGTAGTCAGCAATGTGCTCGGAGCAGACGTCATGTGTCGAGGCTGGGATCTGCTCCATGCCATGAGCAAGCTGCGTGGAGCTAATAGAATCAGCCATGCTACTCAGCGCAGCCATCGCAATCGCTTCATCATTGACTGGACTGATGACGTGAACAATTTGTGATGATGATGATGACGATGATACGCCCTGTGTTACTGACGCTGCAGCTAAGACACAGTAAATCATTCAGCAATACTACAACAACAACTATCACTATAATAACTTAAGAACACTAAAAATTTAGGGCAAAGCCCAACGTTAGTCTGCCCGTGCCGTAAGTCCGATTGCAGAAAAATATAGGGGGGGGGTTTGAAATTCCCCTCATTGCAAAGTCATGTGGCCCAAAGTCAAATGCATTAGCATATGTAGAACGTGCAGTGTCAGCTTGGGTACGTTGAAATGAGACAACGAAACTTTTTTGTTAGTGGATCAAAGATCACCAATTTTTTTCTGCTCAACAGGGGAGGGGTAGCAATAGATCACTTGCTGTTCCAATTTTGAAAATCCCGATCCGTGGTAGAGATATGGGCAGTCAAAGTCTAAAATTATCCAAAATCGCACACACTCTTGACTTTGGGTAGGTCGGAATGAGACCACATTTTTGTTTATAGACTGAACTTCACAATTTTTTGCATTTAACAGGGGAGGGGCTGTTGTTGATCACTTGCTATTCCAATTTTTGACTCCGTACTGCATTTCTGAGACATTTGTGGTCAAAGTCGAAATTTGTCATAAAATGCTTTAAATTTTGGACGGTTTTTACCCTCTCAAATTTTAAGGGGGTGGTGCCCCCTGAAAGTTGTACCCGAGTTATCACCCCCACCTAGCGGCACGTCATGTGCCAAAGTTTCGTTAGGCTACTCCCCCTGGCTCCAAAAATCTTAAGCCAATTTTTGACCCCACATTGAAAAAAATTGTCCCCAGTGGGGTGTGCAATAGTAAGGCTTGGCCATTTTCTAGCGTTTGTAAAAATTTGGGGGCGCAGCACCCTCTAGGGCCCGAAAAATGGTATCCCAAAAATAGTCAATTTGGGTGGGTTTGATTCCACCCTTAGATCTCCGCAATTAGTGGACCAAAGTTAACTCGACTTTTTTCGCTGAATGTGGAAAAAAATCACGGTCAATGGATTACTTGTCCCGTTTAGAATATCTTCATCCGTTCTGAAGACATTCGCCGTCGAAGTTTGAAGTCGCCCAAAATCAGGCCAAATTTTGCATGTTTTTGGCCCCCAATTTTTTTTTGGTGCGGGCCTCCAAATGTTTAGACCCAATTTTCAAAATTCAGCCCAGTACAGACCACGGTGCAAAATTTCGAGCTGATCAGCCAGTGAAGCTCAAAGATTTTGTGGTGAAAAAATAACAAAAAACATCTGCGGTAGAACATAAGTCCGCTTCCGGGCGGACTAAAAACAAATCAGACAAGATCTGGACAAAAATTGCACAAACTCTTAAACTCCATAAATATGTACTATTGAACCTGAAAGTAGATCCCGAAATAAAACACAATTCTGGCATGATACTTGCCAACGATTCTTGCTTAGCGAGCCAGCTTATCTTATAAGTAAGTTACTCCAGGTTAAGCTGGTCTTCAAAAGTATGATTTTGGGAACAAGTTAGTTTCCTACACCTCTGGGGTCCTCCATGCAGATTTAACTTAAGTGTAAGCCCAAAGTAACTTTGCAATAGTTCATTACTTACTTATTTAATCAAAAATGCTTGCCTTTTAACTTTTTTGCAACATCAGAAGTATCGAGAGCAGACCTATTGTGGCTTCTGAGATATTGCTTGATACAAGCAAATCATTACTTAAAATCAAGCATGCAAATAGGTCAATTTGACACCACGGAGCAAGGAACTGTTGCAGCAGAAGTTTTCACAGTCAGCAACAGTCAAATTACTTAAGAGTGAAGATATAAAACTCACTCAGTGTCAAAATAACGATCAATGCTTTCTTAAGTAATGCCAGTTACAGATGATAAAAGTGGTGACTGACAAACCTGATGTAATATGATATGATACACAATTTGCATTAGAAATAATCTTATCTAACACGTAAACTAAAAGAACTGAAACAAGTGATGCTATATCAAATGGACTGTGGAAGAGACAAGAGCCTAAGATCAAAAATAACTAAAAATTGAAAAAGAGTAAAAAAATTAAAATGACTGAATGAAGAAAACTAAAACAAAAGTTTGCTTATGATAAAAACTAACTTCTGGGTAATATTAATGTTTTACCTGCAAGCATCTTCTGTTGCTGTCGAGTGATGGGACAATCTCTGTGTGCTAACATCATTGACTTTAGTCTAGCAAGCTCCGCACGCAGCTTCACAACCTCAGCCTGGTATAAACACACAATCTGTCATTGACCGTAGCAAGCATGACATAAACTGTGATGTGGTGGTTTATTATTGTCATATTTTACGAGACAGCATTTTGATGGGAGTGCCTAGACTGAAAACCACATTTCTTGACATTTGCATGCACATGGATGTGGTCTTGAAACCAACAAGAAATTTGAGCTAATGCTCACGAAATGCGCAAAAGCCTATAGCAGTTCCGGTTCACACTAAGTTTATATACAAATACCGAATTCTCTATCTGGATTGCATAACGATAGTAGCGTGGCGCCACCTAGTGAATGATATAGACTTGTGTCGCAGACCGAAATCGCCAAAAAATCCATAAAACCCCCTATTTTGGCGTTCAAGGTCATTCAAGGTCATTGAATTCGGCGCCAATCGAGAGCTAGTGTAAGACTTCCTATTAGTGATTAATAGTAACCTAGGCCCTATCTCACACCGTTACTGAGATACAGCGACTTATTGGCCAAAAATCGCAAATTTTGCCCACCCCCTATCATTTAGCGCCCTCGTTTGGGGGTGACCCCCTTCGAATTTATGGAAAAGCTTTACAGTTCCTGAAACTAGAGTCTTCCAGGCACCCGACGGTGAAGATTTGGTGATCCTAGGTTGCACCGTTTTTGACTGATCCACCCATGTGACAGACGGACAGACAGACAGAAATGCGATGACTAAGATGCGCCGAAAGCAGTAGCTGCTTTCGCACATAAAAACTGTAGTCTCAGACTTGCATTTTGGTCTGCCAGTCAGTAGCTGTTGTTGTTAGTGCCCAGCTAGTACCAATATTACTGCTGCTGTTGATAATTAATTCTACATGTAGTACTGGATGGTGTACTGTAGTGAGTGACCTGTAGTGCATTGTTAGTAGCCATCATGTTGTCAGCTTTCTGTTCCAAGTTCGTCATCCAAGCTTTCTTCTTGTTACGACATCGTGCTGCCGCCGCCCTGCACATCACGGCTTGTGCGATAGATGGCAACAAGCTGTTGTATAAGCGATGTGCCAAGTCAATAGGAAAGCCAAAAATTCGACCCCCCCCCTAGTGCTCCCCGATTTTTCAACGGATCTTTCTGAAACTCAAAACCAAGAAAGATATCCGGGATACGACCCCGCATGCAAAATTTGGTTGATGTGTGTCAGCACATTGACACACAGTCAGTGTGATTTTGGCAATATCACCTTTTGTAATTTTTGCTGTTTTCGATGTGCAAGTCCTTAAATGTTGCCGTTAACAAGGGTATAAACTGATGTTTTGTACATTTATTGAGATATAACTATGCAATTTTGCAGAAGTGTACCCGGCAACTACTGATTGTAAATTATGCGACCATAATTAACAACAGTAATAATTCAAGATTGTGGTGGACGCCATTTTAAATTTCATTTATTGCTCATAACACGGCTGCTATTCTATGTGTCTGCGCAAAATAAATCCAAGATGCCTGCTATGTAGTAGGGTCATTCCATGTCAAATCAACCAGTGGTCCCCACCTGACCATCTCAGAAATTGATGAGTTTTGGTGAGTAAATAGGCAATTGTAAGAAGCAATGCCATGCAAAATTTCAGCACTCTGTCTCAAGCGGTCTCTGAGATACAGACTGTCATTCACGGGTTGGGTACCGCGAGTCCGCGGACGATTAAATTTGGTGCCGATTTTGGCTTGCTGTATTTTCTAAACTAATAATGCTACATCCTTGAAATTTTCACCATTTATTTACCTTTTGGAGTACTTCATAAAAGTGTAGAAACTTTACTTCTATGACTACTGGTCTGCATGCTTTGTGAGCTTCAAAACAGCACCTTTGTCATTTTCGCGGTCAGAAATTCCATTTTTTGACAGCAACAACAGGAGAAGAAGAAGACCTTAAGCTTCAAAAATTGGTAGATTTGTTTGGACCTTGTTGGTAGTCTGTTTTAGTGTTTTTTGATTTAATCCTGGTGCAACAGCATTTGTGCCGCAGCGTTGTCAAATCAGCATGACTTGCAAAATGTTTTACCTTCGAGTGCATTTTTGTCCATGTGGGCCAGGTGGGAGCAAAATGAATTAGATGTCACCTGAAAGGGGATTAAATGAACTTTCATTTGATGCTATAATAAAGTTGCTTCCGTGATTGCTTTTATTTTTAAAATCGCCTTAAATATGTCTTATTTTGCCGGTGAAGCGGCAGTGCAAGTGGCCGCTTTCATTTCTATCTTGTCCATGTGGGCGACCTGAAGCAGAATGAATTTGATATCACGTGACAGAGAATAAAATATACTTTCATTTGATGCCAAAATCATCTCGCTTCCATGATAGGACCCTGTGTGGGTCCCGGGGTCACAGAATAAGCCTATGCTTGTCCTGACTGGCTGAGCTCCTTTTCCTTTCATTTTGTTGCCTTTCTTTCCTCCTGTTTTTGTTTTTGCTTTTCTTCTGCTTCTTTCTTGCTCAACCAGGCTGTGGTAAAGGCCACTAAAGAAGGACCATCTTCAGTGAATGTTTTAATCTATGTGGCACTGAATAGCCTTTCTAGTGCTGATGTGCCGCAGAATTCTTACGCAGTCATTCTTCCGTGATAGGGTTTAGGGTTCTGGTTAGATTGCTGCTTAGGGAAAGCAGCTCCTCATGAAACACTACTTAATGCAGTGGCTGAACAACTGCAAAATGCAAATGGATGGTGATGACGTAATTTCCTTTAAGCAGTGGGCATACAATGATCGCACCACCATTATAACACGGGAAGAATCGATGGAGAATTTTGTTGACATACTTTGCAATCAGTTAGATGAGTTTACAACACACCACTACGTATCTGTTGCCCAGGCATCCTTTCTGAAGACCAGCAAGGAAAATCTTGCAGCTGACACCATTCTGATTCTGCTGGACTTTGCTGAGAATTATGCATTTGTTGTTCAGGACTCCATCCAGGAATTTTACTGGGAAAACAGACAGGCAACAGTGCACCCAGCAGCTGTGTATTATCAATCTGATGGTATCTTACAATGTCTGTCCATGTGTGTCATTAGCAACTGTTTGCAGCATGACACAGACAGTGTCTATGCGTTTCAAGATGCCATACTGCAGCATGTTAATGTCAACCTGCCGCAGATAAAACGTGGACTGTACTTCAGCGATGGTGCTTCACGAATTTGATGCATCACCATAAAGACTTTGGCTTATCTGCTGAATGGCACTTCTTCGCAACCAGTCACGGCAAGAGTGTCTGTGATGGTATTGGAGGCACTGTGAAACGGCTTGCAGCAAGAAGCAGTCTTCAGTCGCAGCATATTCTGACCCAGAAGAATTATTCCAATGGGCATCAACGAACATAACAGGAATCACTTTCTTTTATGTGTCAGACCTCAACATCGAGTCACATCATGAAATGCTGCAGAGTTGGTTATCTGTTGCGAAGACAACACCAGGCACCAGAAACCATCATTGTTTCATTCCAGCAGTGATTGGCGAGTTGAAGATCAGCAAATATCAGCAGATTGCAACAAAACTACAAGTGTAAAAACAGATGAACACACTGCCAGACTGTTCAAAGATATCAGATGTGGTCAGGATGTAGCAGTCATTTATGACCAAGACTGGTACTTGGGTTCTGTTGTCGAGATATCTGCAGAAAATGAAGACATCTCGGTCAATTTCCTGCAGCCCAAAGGCCCAGCAAGGTCCTTCAGTTGGCCAAGGCGTCGAGATAAATGCTGGGTACCTCTGAATCATGTACTTGCTGTAGTTTGAGTGATGTACTGACTGCAACCGGTCGTCGTTACAACATCCACGAGTCAACCGAGCGACACATACAAGACAGTTATAATTCATTTGTACAAGTACATTTCTCTGACAACTGACAGAACTTTTTTGAAGTGCTGTTATAGCGATTGTGTAAGTTTGTCTGTCTGAATCTAAAACACTCACTACTAACTGCCTGCTGATACTGCAGTACAGTCATAAGTTGTTCTTTAGCCTTGTCATATCTAGCGAAGTACATCATATTCCAGGCATCTTAAAAATCAACTAGATCATGAAGCAAGATGATTCTAGCATCAAATGAAAGTATATTTTATTCTCTGTCACGTGATATCAAATTCATTCTGCTTCAGCTTGCCCACATGGACAACAGAGAAATGAAAGCGGCCACTTGCAGTGCTGCTTCAGTGGCAAAATAGGACATATTCCAGGCGATTTTAAAAATAAAAGGAATCACAGAAGCAACTTTATTCTAGCATCAAATGAAAGTTCCTTTAATCCCCTTTCAGATGACATCTAATTCATTTTGCTCCCACCTGGCCCACATGGACAAAAGTGCACTCGAAGATAAGACATCTCGCAAGTCATGCTGATTTGACAACGCTGCAGGACTAATGCTGTTGCACCAGGATTAAATCAATAAACACCAAAACAGACTACCAACAAGGTCCAAACAAATCTACCAATTTTTGGAGCTTAAGGTCTTCTCCTGTTGTTGCTGTCCAAAAATGGAATTTTTGAGATGGTCAGGTGGGGACCACTGGTTGATTTGACATGGAATGACCCTTTTGTGTTGTTTCATCCACACAGTTGCAGAGTGATCAACTTGTGTTACATCCAACGTTGGAAATAGTCACAGCCATTGATTTGAACAAGTTCTCCATTTTGTTGCATTGTACTTAATTTTCTTGTACAGACTTTTGCAATTGGAGTGTGATGTGATGTAGATTAATTGTCAGTCATACACTTGTTTAAGTGGTCATTTTTGTTGCAGAAGAAGCTAAAACCAGCAGTCTGATAGTAAAAAAAGTGGTAGATCGATGTGAGTGCCTTCGATAGTCATTTCGTTACATTGTGATGAACAGTACCAATGCTGTCTTTAAAACTGTGTACTGTTATCTTGTGTTTGTACATATCAGAATGCCTTTGCTGCTTTGATTGTCTTTGCTGAATTTTTGTTGAGGAAACTGCAGCCCACGTGTTGTCATTCCCTTTGTGAGACCACTTTAAAAAATCAACCCAGATAAACCTAGAAAATGCCAAAAAAAACCTGTTTTATGTAGAGCTGATTGGCAGTTTGTGTTGCGTTTTTTTGCTCTGCCATGCAGTTTATCCTGCTGACATTATAGTATACACCGTGGGTCAGAAAAGTAGAGACTAAGAGGTTTTTACAAATCTGACAACTTGAATGGTGCTAATTGAGTTTGTCACAAGGCCTCAAAATCTCAACGTCCAAACAAGATATTTTAGCAGCTCAAATTTTGTTGTGACTTCACAAAATGTCATCTAATTTTCAATTTTAAATTTGTCATCTAGGTTGGTGGCATGGAGTAGCGGTAACGCGTTTCATCCGATCAACGAAGTTACTCTACGCCGGGCCGGGTTAGTACTTGGATGGGTGACTGTCTGCAGGCAGGTAAACCATCTCGGTATGTAACCAGCCGCCTAGATCAACTCAGTCTTCCATTCCACTGGGGTAGGTAAATCAAGTACCAGCCTATCTGGCTGTGTGGGTGCGTTCACCTGTGTCGGTTGGCGGGTAACACTGTGGGATCCCCTATGGCTGGTGATGTTCCGTAGCTCTGAGATGGATTTCCTATGAACAGCTATAGCATATAACCATTTTAACCAATCTTGGAAGACACACTGCTGTTGGAGGCCATGGGTAGGAAGAGAATAAATTTATGGAAGTTTTGTTTATTCCAATGCATATTTTGCCTTTTCAATTTTTCCCAGGTAGTGCAGAAGCAGATATTGGGTAAGGTGGAAAACTGCACGGTCATTAGACGGCAAGTTGTGTCAGGAATATTCACACCAGAAGTTATTAAAATCTAATGGTTTTTCTTCGAGTTACAGTCGAAAATGTTGGGGGTGTTTTATAGACACCATGTACACTGATAGTTGGTTCTCTTGTCTGCATTTATTCCGAGGCAGAACCAACGAAACACCCGTGCTATTTCCGAATGTTAGTGTGGTAATTGTTTCCGTTTCAGAGATAATCTGTTTGGTACAGTTTGTCAGTTGGCCAGTTCTGTTGCAGACCGTCATACGGTTGAAAATAAAACTGTTGTGAATTGATCACAAGAGTATTTCAGGCATTACAGTTAAAGCTCTTGAGATTAAACCGAATTAGTAATTATTCGTTATTATTCACCATCGATTAATTAATCAGCTTTAATTCGTTATCACTTTCGTCACTGCTACAATGCGAGTCGGTAAATACAAATAGTCGGCTATCACACACAAACCGTGCATCATTCACAGTGCTGGAAAATAGAAATGTAGCTTTTCGTTTTTTGTCAAAACCTAAAAACCACAAAAGTCCAACATATCTTTGGTTGTTAGGTTTTTCATTTGTTGTGCATTTTCAATCACAGATCACATTTGATTTCGCATTTTAGTCATGATTTTGGCTATAGCTGTAGGCCTAACTTACATAAAGTGAACGCGGAGAACAGTGTGCAGAATGTTATCGTATTTTTGTGTCCGGTCCATTGTACACCAGAACCCAAAAAGTTTTTAAAAACCCTAAAAACTTTTGCAAAAAAACTTAGGTTTTAATTTTTCCAGCCCCGGTCAGTGATAACACATTGGCAAAAAGGTTCACGTACAATATTAGTGTCCGTCTCTGAACACAGCAGTTCTCAGCGAATAACATTAATAAATTATTAATTCAGCCACCGAGTAGGAAACGAATCACAAACGCAATGTTTTGTGTTTCACAATTAGTGATGACTCGATATATTGAAAATATAGATATATCATTTTCCATACCGATGTATCGTATCGTGTCGTTGAAAAAAATATCGAATTTTTCGATATATCACGATATTTAAAAATCTCGCCATATATCACAATATTTTTTTATAATATCGCGATATTTTCTACATATTCTTTACTACACTGCTTAAATGGAGATTACAAATGGGGCGAGTTAATGGTGTCATAATTTAATTAGTCATAATATAATTTCACCTACAGTCATTTTTATTATCTAAAGAGAGCATACTGTTTCGCTCAACGTTCACGTCTTGTTCTTATGCTTGTATAACCTTTACATACTTATTATTTTAAAATATCGATATCAGTATCGCGATCTTTGTAAAATATTATGCCGATATCGTATCGAAATTGAAATTGAAATCTTGATATCGAGTTATCACTGTTCACGATATTACATTAATCTTGAAAGTGTTACGCCTGATGAAAAACTGAACTGACATCTCAGATCATTCCATTACGGTTCAGTTATGTCGCTTAGTACGCTCCTGTATTGTTTTGACAAAGCTGGGGTAACAACGAAGCGCTGAAAAATAAATGGAATATAAGAGGAATTAGTTCAGAGTATTTCATCGGAAGAGGGAGCGATATAGGGAGTTGGCTGTTCTGTAGCCTATGAATAATGTTCGTCTGTTCACACCATGCCGTTATAGTGGCGAATCAATGTCCTGAAGGGCATATCTTAAAAACCAGTGACGTCATGGCCAGGGGGTAGCATCAGTCCCCCCCGTTCAGAAAATTTGCTTCTTGTCAGGAAATTTTCTGCCAAAAATACAACATTTAGGGATGTAAAATGGAAATACCCCATTTTGGGCAATTTACTCAATTTATGGACAGAATTAAAATTTTTAGCACCGACAATCTCTTCCGTCGGAAATTTTCTTTCAAATGAAGAACCGCGCGACCCGGGTCCGAAGCACACTGAGGAGAAGAAATCTCCTCCTGGGCTTCTTCTTGATTACCTGTAGGGGCCTGTGGTGCTTCTGACTGCGAGTGGAACCGGGCCGCCCGCTTCTTCCTCGTTTTCATGATGCGAAGGAGTCCGAGCTTAGAGATGTAGTTGATTTCCAGGCCGGGCCTGCAATAGACCCTCGCCCGCTGTCGAAATTGAAAACTTTCCTATAAAATTTGGTTAAAAAGAAATCCCGGAAAAACTAACCCAAAATTTAGAGGAAGGAAAAGAAATAACTAGTGACCTTGGAAAACGAGACTGAAGGGGTAGGAAAACACAAATGTACCCGGCGGAAACAGAAGCACTTGAGTGTTTCTTCAACAACGCCAGCACTCACACGTCACAGCAGACTCAGAAACTCAGGAACACCGACGACGACGGGAAGATGCAGCACAGCTTGAAAGCGTCAGGAGAAGAGGCAGAAGAGACGTCCGTCGGTTCGGATCAGCAGCAGAAGAAGAGCAGAAGAGACGTCCAAGAGAGAGAACAAGGCCTGGCCCTAGTTCATATACTGCAAGTAAAGACAGGGGCGGTCTGTGCTATAG
>Ga0209367_1006760_pt1 | contig 15845 bp, 11 predicted proteins | sample WorMetLIZISLAND2_FD_187412 | JGI IMG/M metagenome (GOLD analysis project Ga0209367, IMG submission 187412) | Marine gutless worms symbiont microbial communities from Max Planck institute for Marine Microbiology, Germany - Olavius geniculatus... ... | reverse complement strand
GTTCCTCTCCCCGCTAGGGCTGAGGTCTGGGGAGGGGGCTGTGCCTTCTCCCCAGAAAATTTTGTAACTTTTTCTTGCAAAATGGTGCATTTTGACGCATTCTGAAAGGCTTCACGAACAACATGCAGCTTATGTTATGAACGCTGTGTTGCTGCAGCTTTTTAGACTTTAGAGTAGTAGAAAAGACGCTGAAGACCGTAAGAATGTAATAAAAAAAACTAATAATTCACTACAATCACTGCCAAATATTGATCGCACCTGTATATCAGTATTGAACGAGGAAGCCAAAGACGGGTACCCCCTCCCGCTTAAAAGACGTTATTTAGCTATTGGTTCATCTGGTGTGTAGACGGTTGCAGATAGACATGCTGCTTATCGTAACAAGCACTGTAACAGACTTTTTAGATTTGTCAACACCGATGACCTTGAACAAACTTGAACCTCAAAATAGGGGTTTTAAAATAATTTTTTCGCAATTTCTGGCTGCAGTGCACATTTCAAAACTCGATTACGACGAAATGACTGCAGATAGACCAAGTCAGTCTTCGTAAAAAACTTTGATCATTAAACGTTGATTTTAGCAGTCTAAGTCCCAACCCTTAAATTCAAGGAGGCCTGCGCAGGCGGGCATCAAATAGGGGTACCCCCTAAAAAGTGGTTAGTTTATCGCTATTGGCTCGTCTACAGGGTGTGGCAAAAAAGTAGCCCCCTAAAGTTTTTCGCTGTTTTCTCAGCAACCGTGTATAGTTTTAATTTGAAATTTAACAGCTTTATTTACTAAAACCTTCTACATTTAACTGCTGAGTAAAATGTGATTCTGTTGGAAAACGACGAAGTTATAAACTTTTTAACATGATCGTCTACGGATTTTTTAGCATTAAAATGTTTAAGCTAAAATGCTGTTAAATTTTCAAAAAAATGGTTACCACATTACTGTCCATGACGTCACACTGACTGACAATCGGCCTCCGATTGGCTGTGCTTCTCCCTCCTGCAGTGGCCACGTGAGGGCAGGCCGGTCTCTGATTGGCTGCGTGTTGGCGCTGGTGTTTTTCCACCAGCTGTTACCTAGCGTCTATCCACGCCTTATGACGTCCAACTATTGGTGGGATCAAGCGATACAGTTTTACACCAGCCTGTTCCATCTGTACCCCGCCACAGGTCTGTAGTAGTTGCAGGCCCGTCTAGAGGGAGTGGGTAGTGAGGGTGTTACCCTGCCCCCCGCCGTCGCTCAAAAAATAAAGTACACCGGAATGCGCCATTTTAAACAGAAAAAAAATTAAAAATTTTGTCCTCAGAAGGGCCCCGCGTGAATGTTTCCCCTGACCCCGCTGTGGCTCTCGACGGGTCTGAGTAGTTGTAGGCCTACATGTAGTAGTAGTAGTAGTACTAATCGTAGTAGTTACAATTCTCGCAGTTCAGGTAATCATTCAGAGTGTTTTTCCAGTTATCCGAAGTGTTTTATCATTGCCATATTTAGGGGGACCACCATCGCGTTACAACACTGTGTTTTTCTGTACGTCCAAGTTTCCGAAAAGCGGACAGATTCCCCACTATCTGCATCGAGTTTGGGGTTAGAGCATAAGCCGAAAACAAGTTTTGGCGCATTGTGAGCTTGACAAACATATATGACGCGTAGCAAATTAGCACCTTTCTGACATTTGAATCTCATAAATGGTCAGCATATACCGCCGTTGTGACAACAATTATTGAGAAATGTCGGGCGTAGGCGTACTGCGTTCATAACATTACGTCTGGATTGATATAATTGCAGGTGTTGGTTTCTGCCTGAACGATCTGACGGTCGTTACGACAACGATTGGTCAGCAGCGCTATGTGCTGACAATGTCCATCTACTGGTCACAATTATTACACATCCTGCTTCTCTTTGCCGTTCTTGCCTCGGTCTGTTGCAGCAGTAGTAGTAGTATTATAGTAGCAGTAGCTTGTTGTCTATACACATCTGACGTCGTCATCGTTACGTCACGACTGACATAGAATGTTTAACTAACAACCATATAGGCCTACTGTTGAAACACTTTGAACCAGTAGGCCTATTTACTTAGCTGCAGCTGGTGACAGCTTTCTATAAACTGATCGTCATTCGACTGAGTTGTGAAACAAAGCAAAAAGTTGTCTTTTTGAAACACCGTATGAGTATGTATTGGTTGTATAAAGTGTTAATAACGACGAGTAATCGCATTGTTTGTAGGTGTTCCTGTTTAACCGAGGTCCTTTCACTGAGCAGAACATCAAGGCCTTGATATCCTACTTTCTACCGGCGTTCCTTTTCTTCCAGATTTTTTCCAACGTGCCCCTGCTACGTTCCGGCCTTTACACTGCGTCAGGTGCGTGAAATGGTATAGCTCTTCATGCGAAATCAATCTCAGAGCTACGGAGCATCGCCTGCCATATGGGATTACGCAGTGTTTGTTACCTGCCGTCAGACACAGGTAAACCTGCCCGGTTCAACCCCAGCCAAAGAGGCTGCTACCCGATTTACTTACCCCAGATAGATGGAAGGCTAAGCTGACCTTGGTGGGTGGTTATATACCAAAATGGTTTACCTGTCTGCAGGCAATCACCCATCCAGGTAGAAACCACTTGATAGCGACCCGACACATGACCCGTGACCTTTTGGTCATAAATTCGATAACCTATACCATTTCGCTGTCAAGTCAATTGTTATAAAGACAGTCACATAATCTATGGCAGGGGCATAGCCAGGATTTTGTGTTGGGGGTGCACTCCTGTCACTGGCTAAAAAGGCCGAAATTCGAGGCCAAAAGTTGAAGACGGGGAAGCGTTATTGGGAAGCCCCCTCTCCACCAGTTACAGGGTTAGCAGCGGGGTTCAGGACAAATCTTCGACCACAAAGAGTCCACAAAATGCTCGTGCTTAGTACCACGTATATACCAAAACTGTCTAAACTGTTAAAATTATGGAAATTCGGACCACCCGTCGTAGAAGTTTTAATACTACTAGTTGTTGTAGTTTTTTGTTGTGACACTGCAGGTACAACGACAGTGCAGTTTTGTACACTGACGCCAGTACAACGTGTTACACGTCGTGGCAGATATTTGGCCTACTCTACCTCGCGGCCTGCGTCGCCCCCCCTCTGTCTGGTGGTTGATACAGAAGCCTAACTGCTGTCACGGGGTCGTATCTCGGTACTGGGCTATTTGGCTGCGTGCCTGGTTCCAGTCGTTGGACTTGTTGTTGTACCATTCAAGAACATGCGGACGAAACGCAGTCACCGTGGTAAGCAAGTTCCCCTAGTTGGCTGATAAATTAAGCAGTGGTCGTTCCAGCCGAAACTTTTTCGTGTGTGCTCATTTCACAAGCATTTACTCATATTCAGGCAGTTATCTAAACCAAAGTTTTTCCTCACAACAAAAAACATAACCAAGTCTTTTTTTGTGTTTGTGACGTTTCAAAACCAAGGCCTTAGTCTCGGTGATTACATCACTGTATTTAGTCAGCATTTAGAAGAAAATTTTGTTGGCCTGAAAATCTGCAAACGAAGAAGGGAGAGGCCCACCCCACTAGCTACGGAGTTCGAGGGAGTGCTGTGAGTATTCTATATATATACGGTGTTTCATAAAAAGGGAACCCTTTTTGTTTTTTTTCATAATTCACTCAAATGATGATCAATTTACAAAAAAATTGTACCAGTTGTATCTGAGGAAATACTAATTCAAAATATTGTTCAAAATATTGCAACAGAACATGGCAGTTGATTAAATTTTCTTTGCTACTTCTAGACGTAATGCTGACGTCATAATGTGTCGTGAGTACAAGCTTGCTTGTCTCAACTAGTGCCGTCAGTTGCTATCCTCCTTCGATGGTGAACTTAATCTGGTTCGCTAATGAAAAATGTTTATCATGTCAGCACTGAGCAACGTGTGGACATGAAATCAGACGTTTTGCGATCCAAAAACACAACCATTTTGCAAGCTCGATGTGCTAGTACACTGTCTTGCTCGAACATGTGAAAGTCCAGCTATCCCCACAGACATGTAAATGCGATCGCTTTGCACGTTTTTTGTGGCTGCAACTGTAAACCTTCAAAAATTTGTCAGCAGCAAACCAAATTTTTCACCGTCGAAGCAAAGTAGCAACTGACAGCAGCAGTTGAGACTATCAAGCTTGTACCCGTGACACATTATGATGTCAGCGTTGCATCACAACTAGCAAAGAATATTTAACTAACTGCTATATTTTGTTGCAATATTTTGAATTAGTATTTCGTCAGCTACAACTGATACAGATTTTGTTTAAATTGATCGTCATTTGAGTGAATTATGAAAAAAACAAAAAGGGGTCCCTTTATTAAACACCGTGTATAGGCCTAGCAGGGTTTGGGCAGAGCCAAGACCTGTCGAAAGATTTCGTTTATTTTCATCAACCAGCAAGTCCACCAATCACGACGCTGTGACATCGCGAAACAGGGGGTGCTGAGATGAAATCTGGGGATGGTGTGGCACCCCCAACTCGAAGCTAGGCCGCTAATGTACTGTACCTTCAGAACGAGGCTAGAACCGCCTAGGAAACCATAGATCACGGATACAGGATAAACAACAAAATTCTGACCGCTGTTCAGTTCCTAACTGGCGCAAGCACTACCCTTCTGCAACACTTAGTCGCTTCCAGTGTACATGCACGATGCGCGTATTTTTGTGTGTCTGCGAAGGAGAGGAGGATGAGTTTGAAGTGGACGATTCAACTCCAGAAGGACTGAGAAGTGTTTCCAGTCACAGCATTGTCATGGTCCAGTCAGTGATTATCAAACCTTTCACCAGCTACTTTAATTCTCCACTCGCTGACATTGGCTGGATAACATTTATAATGGTACGTGTAGCAGTAGTAGTAGCTGTAGCCTAGTAGACGGAAGGCGACCCACTAAGCAATTTCGCCTATAGCTACCCATTTCGCTGTATAGCGTTATCTGTCTGTCTGTCTGTCATATTCGTTTGCCTTATAGCCTACATTTGTGGGGTCCATTGGCACGTTGTGTTTTAGGCGGCGATCCCTGACCGACAGGGGAAGGGGAAATTTGGGGATCGAACGTTGAACCCCCGAACCAAAACTTGCACTTGATTCACCAGGTGGCAGGATTGGTCAGTGGTTTTTGCCTCTTACCGAATTACTTCTGTAATTTGTTATTCTTTACTTATTTGCCTGGATTAAACATGGCAGATAAATCAACTGATTGATTGATTAGCATTAATTACTCATTTATTTATTCATTTCAGCTGCGTCGTTGGTTAAAATAGTAGTTGGGGCAAGAAATTGCAGTTTGGCGACAGATACTGAAAATTCCGACAGAATTCCGACAGGCGGCTTCACACTTCTACGACACAGGAAACTATGGTTGCTCGGAATTTCTATTTTGCTTTTAAATTTTCTCAGAATGGCGGTTTTAGCACTATATGTTGTTTTTTGGACGATAATTTACCGACAGTGTTCCAACAGCCCTATTTTGGGGGGGATGCTCCCCATTTTCTTTTACCACTACGTCATTGTATTTTTTATTTATTTATTTATTTTCGATAAAATTTCAACTGAATTTTTTCCCGCCTGTGTCCAGGTGCAGAACTTCATAGTCTGTACATCATCAACTTTGCTGGAACACGTGCCCACCATTCGGTCTGGAGTGGTAACTCTGCTGTGCCTCGTTTTCACCGCGGACCAGTGCTTCGTCTGTCGTCGTCGTGGAGGTTACTGGGCGAGCCTTGATAGCCAGTGTAGTAGAAGTTGTAGTAGTTACCGGGGGCTGGCCATTGCTCTGCAGTGGCTGATGCTGACAGTGCTGGCGGCCTTCAGTGGGTATGATTCAGTGGTCTATGAGTATGCAGGTAGTCCGCGGGCGGGGTGCCTAGGCTGGTACTCTGTTCAAGTGGCTGATTGGCTGGCCAGGCTGATCGCCTCTGTGCCGTCTCTCGTCATAATCATAATGATTATCCTTTTCATCATTCGTTCTATTGTTAATCGCGCTGCTGGACGCCTTAGCCACACCATAGTGACCAGACCGTTTTAAGCCCAAATCAGGCCCGTCGAGAAAGGAGGGTAAGTGGGGAAAGTTACCCCGGGCCCGCGACGTTTGGGGTCTCCGCCGTCGCTCAGAAATATAAAGTACACCAGAGTGTGTCATTTTTATCTCTCCCATTGCTATAGCATAGCAAGGGACAAATTATAAAATCACTTGCGTCTGTCTGTCAATCTGTCTGTAAACACTCCTACGGCCGCAATTTTGATTCGATTTTGATGAAATTTTGCACAGTTATTCGGGGCCCGAAATGTAAGATCGAGTTTGTTTGGAATAAAAATCCGATAACTCCTTCCCCTATTTACCTCATTTTAAAAAAATGCATTACGGCCTATGGAGACTTCAAAGCGGTATAACTCGGTCCCCGTAAAAGATAATTGTGTGCTATGTTTACCTACCCCGTATTTTCGAGGTTGGGCAATCTAACGGTGTTATTTAAATTTATCCCCTATCGACCCCTGTTGCCATAGCAATCATTCAAAAGTTGCAAAATTTTGCGTCACAGCCAATGGAGATTTTAAAGCGGTATAACTCGGTCCCCATAAAAGATAATTGCGCGCTGTTTGCACCTACCCCCTATATTCGGGCCCGGGCTATCCGACGGTGTCATTAAAATTTCTCCCTGCCGACCCCTGTTGCCATGGCAACAAATTTTGGGACAAAATTGACTATAACTCAGCCTCCGTGAAAGATGATTGCTAGCTGTTTTACTTACCCCCTATTATCGGGCCCGCGCTATCCGATGGTGTCATTTAAATTTTTTTCCTGCCGACCCCCGTTGTATGGCAACGAATTTTGGGACAAAATTGACTATAACTCGGTTCCCGCAAAGGATAATTGCACGCTGTTTTCACCTACCCCTTATTTACGGGCCTGGGCTATGCAATGGTGTCATAAAAATTTCTTCTTTGAAGACCCCTGTTGTCATGGCAACCAAAGACAAAATTATTGGCTGCAGGCTCACAAGAGCATCAAACTTTGAAACGCAGCTGCTAGGCTATATAGCGTGGCAACGGGACAGATACCTCGTTTCACAGAACGTATTTCTAGTTAACAGAAAAATCGATAAAAATTTCCTCAAAGGGCCCCGCGAGAATGTTTCCCCGGGCGCTCTAGACGGGCCTGGCCCAAGTTCCACTAGAACGACGCAAACAGACTTGTCGCGGACTTGTCACGGACTTTTCCAAAGCATCTTGCTGGTACTGGTGCGCCTACTCACATAGGGATGGCTAGGCTGAGTTGACTTAAGGGCTGGTTAGGTTGTGTGTCTAAAATACACGATAGTCTGATAGTCTGAAGGTCGATAGTTTGAGACGTATATTGTGACATGCATTTTCACTAACTCTAACCCTGACTTTATCCCTATCCTAACCTCAATTCGAGTTGAGAGGAAATATGGAAATTGAGTGAGCGTTTGTAAAAGTGTATAAAAAGAACTTTAACCTTCGGACTGAGCTGCCCCTGTCGTGTTACATCAATTAGTTAAGTCGTTGTGCTCACAAGTAGCATAATGAACAGTGTTGTTTTCTGAAAAAATGTTGTGAAAGTTAATCGTTCACATGTCAGGTTTACGTTCAACATTTCTTTCAGCACACGTGACTGTGCCAATCTGTGCAACAGAGGCTACTACTGTACTGTATGAGTCGGCTTGACGTACGTTCAATGAGCTGAAATGCTAAGACCAAAAGACATGGCAAAGCTCGAGACGATCAATATTGAGACGCAATCACGTTTTAAAAGCAGGGTTGCACAGACAGGTTTTCAAAAGAACTTTTAACCCGGTGGGTTTTGGGTTTTTTTCTGGTTTTGGAGTGTTTCGGTTTTTTGTGGTTCTACGGTTAAACAGGATTTTTAATAAAATGCCTCCACTTGATGGGTTTGGAGATAACTATACGGGTTTGCCGTTAAGTTGGTTGATTCATTGGCTTATATGAGTTTTTGGTTCCTCACCACAGCATGAAACGTACAAATATTTGCACGTTTGTAAGTTTAAATGTTTTCAGAACTGGGCCGTAACAAAATATTTCATTGTTAGTGAAACAAGAAATTACAACTTATTTTTTTTGGGGGGTGGGTTTTTGGTGGGATTTTAGCAGGTGTATTTTAACTCTGCTCAGAAGTGGTCGAGTATCAGCGACCGGTCCGGGTGACGAGCACACGCCGCCGCCTTCCCAATCATTCAATCATTCATTTAAGTTTAACGGTAAAACAAATTGTGTTTCCAGTTTCAGCTGGCAAAAAAAAGAAACAAAGGCGAAAATTATATTTTCGTTTTTATATTATGCAACAACTCATAAAAAAACTAACTAAATAGCCATGAGAACTCAAGCAAAGTTACCGCCGCATTACAAACCAAATGCAAACAGTATTTTTCAGTGAAACGGTAAAAGCAAACTAAAAACTGCACTAATATTTTTGACAGTCCAATAACAACTAGAGACGGACGAAACTCCGGAAACAGATAATTAGTTTAGGCCGTATTTTAAACGATTGTTGCAGCAGAAGCGGTGAGTCGAAATTAGACGTGAATTTCATTGAACCCAAACTCCGCTTGCTTCATTTTTTCGAATTTATTATACAGGACGATGTGCCGCAAACTATACAAAAACATACAATATGTTTTACATTTTGTTGCTCAGATCCGGGTTTAGTAGGTAACGTGACGAGCATCACTGCTAATAGCCTGTTTACACGTAATATGTGTCACATTGCACTGAACCGGATCCGCGACAAAGAGCAGTTTATTTGCGGCACTGTGCGTGTTAATTATAATCATCATGGTCATCATCAATTTTGAGTCTAGAACTGCCCATAAATCTAAAATGCAAACATAAAAAGCTGCAGCAATCACAAAATAAATGTCGGCGCCACGTGCCGCTATGTATGCGGCAGTCGGTTCAGTTATCGAGAGTCTTAAGCGCCGACAGTAAACTGAAGCTAACAGTGGTTAGGACAATCGTCGATTTGCCGTCGGTGCTGAAGCCGCCAGACACGCCCTATACAAGACCTGAGTGTGCCAATTTAATTCCTGGAGTTTTCTTGACTTTCGAACCCTTTTGTGCCAAGGAAAGTTTACCTCTGTTTTGGTTAGCACGCCTTTATATTTTCGAGTAAGTTCTTTTGTGGCCTGGACTGCATATATTATTGGTAAAAATCCCTACACATGGTTCTAAGATGTCGTGCCAATAAAGACGTATTTGCTAAACGCAAGCACGAACTACTGGACGGTTAATCCCAAAACACAAAGGTTTAATTAACGGATGCGTAGGCCTATTACTTTTCATTAGAACCCACCTCAGAGATCGAGCTACGGAGCATCTCCTGTCAAATGGGATTACACAGTTTACCTGCGCGCTACACAGGTGATCCTATGCCCCGCATAAAGCCAGTCAGACTCGATTAACCCACCCCGAAAGCATGGAAGGCTGAGTTTATCTGGGAGTCACTCAGTCACATACCTGATTCTTTGGTGCTTAAGTAATGTCCCATGCCAACACCAGTCGATGGCGAGGGCATAAAACAGCATGGGTGTTTGTATCGACTCACACTGTGGGCATTGGCATAGCAGCGTAGTGCTACTTGTATAGCCTATTGAACCGGAGCCTCTGCGTCACTGTATGAGAGAATAGACAGCGTGGTCAATAACCAACATTTACAGCCAGGAATATTTAATATTTCATAACCAAGGTTCATTAATTATAGCCTATCAAGCTTACAGGAAGAAACACTTGCATTATTAGTGTTAGGTCTGTTACATAAACGCATGCCATACAAGCGACCTTACAGGTACACCAGGGGTAGGCCTATGGAGTTGACGCAAAAGAGAGTTAGGCCCTATTTGAGACAAATTGTCCCTATGCAGTATTTCAATCAAATTCATTTCAGTCATCTCATTGGCGATGCAGACGTACACGTATTGAAGCACTTTCAGATGAGCCTGTAGCAACCTGCAGTAACATGAGAGTTTTAGCAGATGACTATATGTCTATAGCTTACATGTACGTGTTTTGCGTACATGTTTTGGGTTTGATGTTTTTTTAAAATCTTATTTGATAATAAATAATTAATTTCTTCCACAGTATAATGCCATTGTGACAATTTTAAAGGTAATTTTAAAGTTTGGATTGCTGTTTTGCACCAAATGTAGGCTGACATGCAACTTAATTGCACATTTTTTACTTGCTCTCTATTTCTATAAGCCGGAAAAAACGAATCACCCAGCGCTCATCACCACAGCCAATACCCGTTGCACAAGGGAACATAGAATATGTAGAGAGATTCTCCTACCTGGGAAGTGTAATATCTAGCGATGGAGATGTTGAAGCAAATATCAACCTTCGACTGGCAAAAGCAGCAGCAGTCTTCCGACGACTTGACAACGTGTGGCGATCCAGCACGCTTAGCCTCAAGATTAAACTGGACCTCTACACCTCACTCATTGTCTCTACAACCATATACGCCAGCGAGACTTGGAAGACTACAACTAGAATATGTCAGCAGCTGGACGTATTTTACAAGCGCAACTTACGGAAGATTACATGGAAGGGCCACGTGACTGACATAGAGGTGCTAAGCCGGACTGGGCAGCGAAGATTACAGGACATCGTAGCAGAGAGACGACTTCGACATCAGGATGCCACCTGGACGACCAGCCAATCACGCCATGTCATGGACCTCTCGTGGTAGTGGCAGACGACGAGGTCGTCCAACAAAGACTTGGCGGTCTACATTTAAAGAAAGCCTGGTGGACCGAGGAGTCGATTGAAACAGGGTCCGGGCTGTGGCTACAAACAGAAGCAGATGGCGAACTGCTGCCCATTGTCTTGTCAAGGACTGGATGATCTAAGTAAGTAAGTGCTCTATTTCTGACCACTCATATTTTGCACAGTAAGACAACTAAAATTTAAGCATACTGAAATATTACACAATCTGTTTATAACATTTGAACTACAGTATACTTCATATGAACACAGTTAGATGTTCATTAAATGCTTATGATAGTCCGTGAAGATGTGAAAAAATCTAACACTGCAAACTGCAGACAACTGGTTCCGTTTCAGTTCTTAGCATCAGCCACTTAAACAACAGAACTCATACAGATACACGTGCATTTTTACGTTGTACAGTTGACAATCTAAAATTTAACAATTGTTGACAGTTGACAATCTAAATTTGTTACTCAACCTCCGCCATGACCTCAGCCGTGTCTAGAGGCTGCCTTCGAGGCAGGCCTTTCGGTGGTGTTGCATGTCTCGTTCGGGACCATCTTGCTACCAGAGTTCAGTTAGTTAAATCTGCTTCTAGGCATATAATTCTTCTGTTGGACACTTTGTTGCTGATCAGTGTTTATATGCCTTGCTCATCTAGTGATAGCTGGGTTGATGATTATCTAGATTGTCTAGCCTCAATTATGAACGATATATCTGAACTGCAGTACTCTCATATTATCTTAGCCGGTGATATGAATTTGGACTTGTATAATAACAATAAAGGTAGCTTACATAATGAGTTAGTAGTGAATGTGGAGACATTTTTTCATTAATTGGGTATGAAATGTGTTGATGATAAAATCGCTGATAAGAACGCCTTTACTTATAGAGTTGATGCAAGCAATGCTGCATCGTTTATTGATCACATTGCGGTGTCTAACTGCTTGTATGATAGCATGCATTCTGTTAATGTTTTAGATAGTGGCATCAACTTTTCTGATCACTGCCCTGTAGCTATAGAGTGTACTGTGCCTGTTAGTGCACCTTTGAGGACAGCCAAATTTCATTATTTACATCATAGACAGCATCAAGTTAGTTTTCGTTGGAATAAAGGTAATCTGCATCAGTATTACAGTTTAACTGGTAACTTTCTTGATGATATTCAAGCCCCGTTGTTTCTGTTAACCAGCTCTCCGCTTGACTGCAGTACAGCACTATATCATATTAATGCTTATTATTCTGCTATTGTCAGTGCATTGCATAATGCATCTGATGTTTGTATTCCCCAGGTAAAGCAGGGCTTTTTTTAAATACTGGTGGGATGAGGAACTGACATTGTTAAAGGAACGTGCAATTAACTCGTTCAACCTATGGTCCTCACTTGGGAAACCTCGTGCTGGTAGTATGTTTGACGATATGATTCGTGACAAACTAAGATACAAGCTTGCTATTAAAAATAAAATGGTTGCAAATGCAAACGAGTTTTCTGATAGCTTAAATGATGCACTGCTGAGTAAAGGATATGGATAATTTTTGGAGGGCATGAAGAGCAAAATTTTACCAAATCTCAATTGCCCAGTGTCGTTGATGGTTGCTGTGGTGATAAAGATATTGTTGACAATTTTGCCAATGTTTTTCAATCTGTGTGTGTTCCTAATAACATAAATAAACATGCCGAGCTCCGTGAGGAATTTTTTTCAGATGTACACAGATTATGCTGTCAACTATAGAGCTAATGTTTCAGTTGAACTTGTCGATAAGTGTATCTCAGGCATGAAAAGAGGTAAAGCGGCAGGATTAGATAGGCTTACTGTTGAACATATATTGTACTCTCATCCTGTTCTGGTTGTTCATTTGTCGGTATTGTTCAACATTTTACTAGCATATGGTGTTGTTCCTTATGCTTTTGGGCATGGTGTTATTATGCCTTTGATAAAGGATGCTGATGGTGATTAAACTAAGAGTGACAATTATCGCGGTATCACTCTGAGTCCTGTCCTCAGTAAGCTGTTTGAATCTGTTCTTATTGATCTGTTTGGTAGTCACTTGTGTTCCGATAGACTTCAGTTTGGTTTCAAATCAAAGTCTAGCTGCAGCCATGCCATCTTCACTTTAAGAACCATAACAGATCATTATGTGAGAAATGGTGCAACGGTTACTGTCTGTGCACTTGATATTTCTAAAGCTTTTGATCGCGTTGGTCATTTTGCCTTAATGCGCCTGTTAATAGAGAGACAACTGCCTAGGAATTTTATCAGTGTTTTACTTGACTGGTTTAGAAAATGTTATGCCTGTGTAAGATGGGGCAGCGTGTATTCACATTTTTTCCCTATCTTAGCCGGTGTCAGACAAGGTGGCCTACTTTCACCATTGCTATTTGCTATTTACATGGATAGTCTGTGTATACGTCTACGTAGTTGTGGTTTGGGCTGTCGTTTGTTGGATGAATTTTTTGGATGTTTATTATATGCTGATGACATTGTGCTAGTCACACATTCAGTTAATGTCATGCGTATTATGCTTGATATTTGTGAAAAGTTTGCAGTAGATTTTGATATAAAGTTTAATGGTAGTAAATCAGTTGCTATGCGCATTGGTGCTCGGTTTGATGTTGAATGTGTTCCTCTTACATTGTCTGGTAGTGAGTTACAGTTTGTTTCCTCTATTAAATATCTTGGTATTTGTATAACTGCCGGTAAATATTTTTAGTGTTCTATGGACAATGTCAGAATGAAGTTTTATAGAGTTTTTAATGCCACTTATTCTAAGTGTAAAGGAGTCAATTCTGAACTTGTCACAGTAGAACTTATGAAATCATATTGTTTACCATTTATCATGTATGCTACTGAAGCTCTGCCATTAACTAAGACTACGATCAATATGTTAGATAATTGCATTAATGCTGCTTTGTATAAAATTTTTAAAGTTGATTGTGCCAGTGTGGCTTATCTCAAAAAGTTTCTCAACATACCAAGTGTAGCGATTTCTGCAGAGAAACGAAGACTGTGTTTTATGAACAAATGTTTAAGTCTTATCGATTTTAAAGAAGTTATGTCTGTTTATGTTTTTAACTGTGTCCATAGGTTGTATACTTGTAAATATGTCATTTAGGCTGGTCATTCTATGTCTGTGGTGGATGTTTTTTAACTGTACAGTATGTGTGTGTATTTTTTTCTCTCTCTCTTTTAGTATCAGGTTTTGCTGCTTTGATGCGAAATAAAGTATATATAAAAGTCGAAAAAGAACATAGTTTTAAGATGAAAATAAATCTGTCCACCACATGGGGTCGTTGACACCTGGGAGAGTTTTTCGCGTCGACCCCATGGGAAGTTGGCAGTCAACGTGTTAAACTAGCTTAACTCTAAGGCTAACTACTCTAGTTCTAACCCTTACACCAGTGATTTTGAACCGGGGTTCCGCGGAACCCAAGGGTTCCGCGAGCATCTGCCAAGGGTTCCGTGGCTGCATGGTCAGTAAAAAATAAAATTAACCTAGCATGCAAAATTACGTCAGACCAAGCCATAGAAGTAATAAGCACCGAATACCTAGTTCAAAATTTGCACTTCTAACCGTCTACTTATGCATACAGTGTTGAATATTTTTTTTTTGTTAACAATGTTATAATATTTGTATTGAATACTGAACACTAGGCTTAACGAACTTAGTCTCATTGTAAAGAAATCATGTGTTCATTTATTAAAACAAATATTTTTTGAAAAATTTTGTTTAAAAATTATAAAAAGCTTCGCGCATTAGCGTAACTAGCTGGGAGGTCCAGACTCCCGTAGCTGTATGTGGGCCTTAAAACGTAAAAGATCCGGTGGTAGGCCTAATTTTGGTGGCCGCCTCGTAGGGTGTTTTTGGTTGAATACAATATCTTACTACTGTCTGCCGGTGAAACAAAATTGTTAAATAATATCATCTCTCATGCAGTAATTAAATTCTACACATATTTTGCCTGCTGCTTTAATTATCGTCAGCTTTTTTGGGCTTTGCTTTCAGACCCCCACAGATTCTCTGCCTCTGTCCCCAGACACCCTGAAACTTCCACTTCGCCCGTAGGCCTGTACTCTGCTGGACTAACGAATCAATGCGCATGGGGTTCCGTGAGTGACCTTCACGCTTGTGTGGGGTTCCGCGGCATCAAAAAGGTTGAAAAACACTGCCTTACACTAACCACTAACCCTGACCATATCCCTAACCCTAGCCCTATTCTCAACAATAGCCGTAGCCGAAGACGAAATGGCATTGCTTGGGCGAAATTGTATCCTATTAGGCGAAATGGGAGGACACACGGAGTAGGGAACTCCAAGAGGCTGAAGCGGGGTGTGGTTTGATAAAAGGGTTGCGACGTTTGCGTTTGCCAGATGGCGTTGCTAGGAAGGAATTTTAAACGAGTCGTCTCCGTATTCCGGCATAAAGTGATGGGCGGCGTCACAGCAGACGTGCTCTGGATCTTGTCGCTTACACCTGTCGATGATTGTAGGCCTAACTCTGCGTGTAACAGAATATAGGCCTAAGCTGAATATTGTTGCTGGTGGCATGATCGATAACGTGTTCATATTTTATGCGACGCTTCCGGCATTTTATTTCCTCCCACTATGTGAGTAGTCAATACTGCTCTTGATCAACAGGAATTGATTCGCTTTCCTTTTAGATTATAAACAAAGGAAGTCAATAAGTCATAAGTTTATAACTTAGATAGGCCTAGGCGTAAGCCAGCAGGAAACATGACAATAAAGCGCATGAAAATTTGAACACAGCCCCAGTAGGCCTAATAGGCCTACAAGCACGCAGTCGTAGGCCTATTGATCACTCGGGGAAAACTAATCGATGTTCCCTTTTCGCTTTTACACTCAGACAGTTAGTTCTCAGATCGATAGCGCGTGTAGGCTACCGGTATAGTCGCAGCTGCCTACCTGCGTGTTCGCTCACTCTCTGATGTTTATGTCAGAGACCGTGTCTGTGTGCTGCGACTATTAATAATAAATGTACAAAAGATTAAATTATACACTTGTTAACGACAACATTTAAGGACTTGCACATCGAAAACAGCAAAAATTACAAAAGGTGATATTGCCCGCATC
>Ga0209367_1006758_pt1 | contig 15848 bp, 8 predicted proteins | sample WorMetLIZISLAND2_FD_187412 | JGI IMG/M metagenome (GOLD analysis project Ga0209367, IMG submission 187412) | Marine gutless worms symbiont microbial communities from Max Planck institute for Marine Microbiology, Germany - Olavius geniculatus... ... | reverse complement strand
CTGCGAAGTGTGCCTCGTGGCGCCACGTGCTGGCTTCGCATTGGTGACGTGCGGACATGCGCGCTTCTGTGAACCGTGTGCCATGCGTGTGTCAGAAATGGCTGCGGGATGCCCTGTTTGCCGTACATATATTACTATGGTAATTTACATTTTTCTTAGACTATGCCAACCCACTTTGCAGATACTCGAACATTGAAACAAGTCTCGCGATGTCCACCCTTGCTACATCGTCTCACGTTGTCCAGTCTCGCGATGTCAGTCCCCACAATTTTGATGGTCTCGTGATGTCAGGTCTCGCGTTTTCAGTCGCCCCGTAAACAGATGTGCTAATTATGTGAGATTTAGCCTAAATCTCACATCTGCGTACGCGGAAGTCCACAGCGCGGCTAATTAATTACCAGCGGGAAAAACAGTTCTTCGGATATGGAATATAATGCCTATCAGACAAAGCCGTAAAAGCGGGATTTCACCGACAGATTTTGCAGCAAAGCATGCAGGATATCTTAGAGCAATTCGTCCCGGGAATTTTTTTCTCGTCAATTTTTTACCTGGAGTTATATCTAGCGGGAGTTATGCCGCTATGTCCTACATATGGGTTTATGAGCTTGGTGTATCAGCATAGTAGATTCTACCTGAAGAGAGCGAGCAAAGCATCAAGGAAGCTGCGAAAGTTTGCGTGTCGACTGATGCCCGTGTTACCGTCCAGATCAATATCGCTGAATATCTCCACGATTGCGTATCGACAACACATTAATAGGCTAACATTTATTGTCACGTCGCAATCGCAGAAAATTAGACTCAATTTCTCTACTCATAGCTCACAAGTGAACAAGAAAGCAAGGAATTTTATAGGCCTAATTCTTGCACGTCGCTATGCTTAAAATATAACAAGAAATTTGAGCTAATGCACACGAGACGCGTGAAAGCCTACAGCAGTTCCGGTTCAGTAGTTTAGCTGAAAATTGGGGTGTTCACGCTAAGTTAATATACAGATACCAAATTCTCTATCTGGATCGCATAACGATAGTTCTGTAGCGCCACCTTGTGAATGATATAGACTTGTGTCGCAGCCCAAAATCCTCATAAATTAATACTACCCCCTACTTTAGCGTTCAAGGTCATTCAAGGTCATTGAATTCGGCACCAATCGAAAGCCAGTGTACGGCTTCCTATTAGTGATTAATAGTAACCTAAGCCCTATCTCGCACCGTTACTGAGATACAGCGACTTATTGGCCAAAAATCGTAAATTTTGCTTACTCCCTCTCATTTAACGCCCTCGTTCGAGGTGACCCCCTTCGAATTCATGGAAAAGCTTTACGGTTCCTGAAGCTAGAGTCTTCCGGACAGCCGACGGTGAAAATTTGGTAGACCTAATCCTAGCATGCACGGCTTTTGACTGATCCACCCGTGTGACGGACAGACAGACAGACAGACGGACAGAATTGCGATGACTAAGACGCGCTGAAAGCAGCAGCTGCTTTCGCGCGTAAAAATTACGATATTAGCATTCGTACATGTTTCGTGTTTATAGGCTACATGGTTTGACATAGGCATAATTTTAAATACAGCACCTGCATAGCCGTTACGACTAACCACAACAAATGACATGCAGAATAGACCTATAAATAATTAAACAACAAGTTATTTGAGCAAAGCTTTTTTGTCCGCAGGTTGTCTTGGTCTATCTCCATCCATTTCGTCGCAATTGACTCTTAAAATCTGCGTCGTAGCCAAAAATTGCAAAAAAACACTAAAAACTCCTATTTTGAAGGTTAAATGTCATTTAAGGTCATCGATTATTGACACCACTAAAAAGCTTGTCATTATTGCTTGTTACGATAAGCAGCCTAACTAGAACCGTTTTCACGTTAAAGAGCCAATAGCGGTAAAATAACCACCTTTAGAGGGATTAGTCGTCTTTGACGTCCGCCTGCGCATGCCTCCGTTGAACCTAGGGGGGTCGATCGGGATTTGGACTGCTAGAATCTACGTTTAATGCTAAGAATTTCATACGCAGGTTGTCTTGGTCTATCTCCAGCCATTTCGTCGCAATTCACTGTTGAAATGTGCGCTCTTTCAAGGTCATCGACGTTAACAAATCTAAAAAGCCGTCAACAGTGCTTGTTATGATATGCAGCAAGTCTGTACCTATCTGCAACAGTTTTCACACTATAACAGCCAATGGCGGCAAAATAATGTCTTTTTGTTAGGTGTGCCCCTCTTTGACGCTCTTGTTCGAGGGGAACCCCCTCACCCAAGGGCAAGAAATTTTGTCACGATAAACTAGAGACCTCGTGGCAGCCCATCGTGAAAACTTTGTGATCCTAGCTTGCACCGTTTTCATATGGATGAAGGGTGTGACGGACAGACGGTCAGACAGACAGACAGAGAGGCAGACAGACAGACGCCCAGGTCATGGCTATGACGCGCGAAGCATTACATGCTGTCGCGCGTAGAAACCCAAGTAATTTAGTAAAAAGTGGAATCGGTGATCAATGCTGCCACCTGGTGAATCATACATGATGTTTTATTTTAATTCGGAAGCAACTGCCTGTTTTGTCTATGGCGGAATCGCTTGCGTTGAAGAACGATTCTGCAAAAAAAAACTGAAATAAAATTAGCTTGTTTAAAACAGCTAGAGTGCTAGACTATGTGCCTGTGAGATGAGTGACAAAATAATCGATTAAATGCGAATGCACTACTTATTACAATTCTCTCCAAAATCAGGAGGTTAACTCTGCAAGTTAAGTCTGAGCTAGTCCAAGGGCGGCGATTTTCAGTGAGCATTGGGGGCACGGACTAGGGGTCTGGGGAACGGAAGTCCACAGGCGAGGTCCAGGGGTAGGGCCCCTGGTGAGGGTTTGGGAGCAAAGCCCCCAAAAGCTGTAAACTTTTATTAAAAAGGTAAACAGTTTAGCAACTATTTTAGCCCGGAAATGTTTAGAAAGTCGCCAAAAGTACGGAATTATAAATAACGGTACAGGTACATGTAAAACACACAAAAGTTACAATGAAATGAATGCGTTTGGTCATTGCTTGAACGCGTTAAACATGGGGGGCTATTTAAGATTTTAGGTTAGGGAGCGTAAAGCAACGGGGTCTGAAAAACAGTTTTATTGGGGTCCAGAGACAAAACCCTGGAAAAGAGTCTGGAGGACGTTGTACTCCAGAAGTTGAAGCTTTTTTTGTGTATACTTGCATGCATTTTTGCAGTGGTGTAGCTACAGGAATTTTTTTTCTGGGGAAACAAATTCAGAGAGTCCCTTTCTTTCCTTTACTTCTTTTTCTCTTCCCATTTTCTCCTCCAATTTAGTCCTTTGTTCTTGTTTCTTCTGTCCTTACCTTTTTATTTAGCTCTTTTCCTTTTTCTTTTACCCATTTTCCTCTTTTCCCTGGCTTCAGAACCCCAAAATTTTAGTTATAGGGACAGGGGATGTTGTGAGCTTCACCAGCGGGTTCTGTGGCAGATTGAACAACAGCCAAAAATCAAATTTTGTGCACTAGGGCCTAACTTTAAAATGAAATCTGCTGGCAACAATTTTAACTATTTTTCTGAGTATTCAACTGACCACATTTAGTACAGTTTAAACAATAGGCCTACGCCTAAAGACAAACAAGAGTGGTGCCACATATTTAAAAGCGAGGCTACAATTAATCTGCGAGAAAAAAAAGCAGAAAAAAATTTGAGCTAATGCTCACGGGACGCGCGAAAGTCTATAGCAGTTTCTGTTCGCAAATTGTCAGTCTACCTCCAGCCATTTCGTCGCGACTTTTACGGGGGTACCGATCTTTGATGCCCTCGTGCGCAGGTTTCCTTAAACCTAAAAAATCGAGACTTGGACCGTTGAAATCTACGTTCAATGCTAAAAATTTCGTACGCAGCTTGTTCATGTTTATCTCAATTGGTTTCCGCGCAATTTGCTCTTGCAATGTGTCTCGCAGCCCGAAATCGCCAAAAAATCTATAAACCTCCTATTTTGGCTTTCAAGATCACTCAAGGTCATTGAATTGGGCGCCAATCGAGAGCCAGTGTACGACTTCCTATTAGTGATTAATATATAGTAACCTAGGCCCTATCTCGCACCGTTACTGAGATACAGCGACTTATTGGCCAAAAATCGCAAATTTTGCCCACCCCCTCTCATTTAGCACTCTCGTTCGGGGTGACCCCCTTCGAATTTATAAAAAAGCTTCGCGGTTCCTGAAACTAGAGTTTTCCAGCAGCAGACGGTGAAGATTTGGTGATCCTAGCTTGGACCGTTTTTGCTTGATTTACACGTGACAGACGGACAGACGGACGGACAGAATTGCTATGGCTAAGACGAGCTGAAAGCAGTAGCTGCTTTCGCGCGTAAAAATTGACCTGTTGAATGCAGAAATGTCGCCTTGACCTGATTTGAAATGCATAGTTGAGATGTAAAAGTAAAACTTGATTTTTGGGGGCAAATTATTGTGGGGACAACCTGTATGTTGTCCCCCTGCCCAAATATTGGAGGGGACACGTCCTCCTCATCCCCCGGGATATCGCCGCCCATGGCTAGTTCATCGGCTAGTTAACAGTAGGCCTACTGACGTATCATAACTTAAAGCGATAAAGGTTAAGTTTTGGAATACCGAGTTTAACCTATAGCTTATTTTAACAATAGGCCTAACCATGACCTTAATTAAACTCGCGTTAAGTCGCAGTACCTGCATGCCGATGATAGCGTAGATGAAGAATAGCAGAGCGATCAACAGCAGCACCCATGGCAACGCCTACATACAAATTTGGCGACTGTTGAAACACAGGGCATAAGAAATTGATAGCTAGAAATACGACCACAACCAATAATTAAGTCGTCATCATTACAAAAGTCCAAATATATCAAACAGTGCGTGCATTTTAAGTTTAACTCAAAAACGTAATGGTTGCAAAGCGATATGCAGTCACAAGCAAAGTGACCGTCGGATGGGCTGTGCAACAATGAGTTGTCAATGACTGACGCGAATCCAATAATTACGCTTTTTGTCTCAACTGATTTATCTCTGTTTTATGCCAAATCGTATTAAACTCTTTTCCCAACAATCTTGCTATTCTAGATTCGCAAAATTATGGTTTATTTGCTAACAATTTTCGTAAATAGAAAGCATCTACGCGGCTATAATTGAAGACAAGATGGCGTTGCTGTGTGTGGGGGTCCGCATTAAACTTCATTATTCCGTTAATACGCGACGAATTTCAACAACAATTTAAAACAGTCGCATTGCCAAATGATTTTTCTACAAATAATTGCACTAATAATTGAACTACATAGTAGGAATTTGTATAATAATTGCTACAAACAGACCGATGTTTTCTTAAACAGAGAGAGTTCGGTTCGTTTAAACGTGTGTAAAAACAGTAATTGCCGCTTACGTGGTGCAAAAACTTCAGCAAATAGTAGAAAAAACATTCTTTTCTGTCTCTGAATAAATTTTAAAGAAGTTTGTCGCGTAATGGGTGCGCTAGAAGCGTTGAAAGTAAAGGGGAGAAACACAAACTTAGGCAGAGAGAGATCGCCATTGACGCTTGTTGGGTGGGCGCGACCGGGTCGCCTCAAAGACGTCCGCGCGTTTGCTTTATAAGCGCGCGTCATTGTCCGGGCGTCATCACTCTCAGTTTCAGCTCGGTGTTATAACTCTGTTAGACGTTCGATCGTCGTTTTGGCGCGAATCTTTGTTCGAAGAACATCATCTCAACAGTCTCAGAATGGCAGATACAGCGGCAGCAGCTCCGGCGGCAGCGAAGGTGACGAAGAAGCGTGCGGGCGGCGCGGCCAAGGCGAAGAAACCGGCAGATCATCCCAAGTACTCCGACATGATCAAGGCCGCGATCACAGCGCTCAAGGTCTGTAGTTTCGATTTTTTTTCTCTCTTTTTTTAGCGCGGAATGGAATGCCATTCGCTTTAATAAAAGCCGCTATCAGTCAAGGGGCATATCGGTAATCCACCAAACTATTGTATGAGAAATGTACCGCGGGTAGGCTTACCAGTCGTCAGGCAACTGCAAGATAAAGATCATCGAGACGGTTTTGCTATTTAGCCAGTTTTTCCCGGACATCTTGTGGTCCAATTCTTTCAGAACGAGAAAAAAGTGCCGTATCCATTCTTACGCAAACGAGGGCCCAGAAATTCTTTCGGCTTTAAAAAATAAATTTTGCGTAACACCGTCACGTTTGTGCTTAAAGTGCCATTATGTGAACTGCAGCAGATAAAAACGGGCTTAAGGCGGCATTACAAATGCTGTCATTATTGATACTATTTAGTGTTATCGTCATGCCGTTACTCACTTCTATTTATGTGCAGGCGTGCATTATATGAGTATAGCTTATGTATGTAACTAATGACTGCTTACTGTACAAATCAGGCATACTGAATTTTGCCGTTGTTGCTGAGAACATAGGACCTGTTGCTTTTGTTTTGTATCAGTACTCGTAACTGATGTATTCAATGAACTGTGGTGGGTAATTACTTAAGTTAAGTAGGCCCTAATCATGGTGATTATAACATGAAATGTTTAACATGTTGTTACTATACAATATTAATATTGTATAATATATTAAGATCTGTTATGACAGTAATGCACGCGGATGCAGTGGTTTCTGTCCCCCAAATCTGGAATGGAAATTGGGCGCAACTTCCCCGCTTAGTTTTGAGCTCAGGTTCTCCCCCCAATTTCTGACTTTCCCTCCATTTTGGGCTTCTTCCCCTCTAGGGAGAGTTTTATTAAGGGTATAGATTGAAAAAATAGGCGGGAAAGTTTTGTTGGGGGAAATGGAAAATAGGAAAGAAGTAAAAAAATAGGGGAAAGTTTTGTTAAGGGTGCAGATTGAAATATAGGGGAAATAAAAATGGGGAGTTTTGTTAAAGGTGTAGTTTGCCCAGTGAAAAATAGAGGGAAGTAAAACATTGAAGTTTTGCTAAATGTGTAAATTGAAAAATAGGGGGAAGTTTTGTTAAAGGTGCAGGGTGATTGAAATACAGGGGGAAGTAAAAACAGCGGGAAAGTTTTGTTGAAGGTGTAGCATGCCCAGTGAAAATAAGGAAAAGTTTTGATTTACAACCTTATCAAAACTTACCCCCCCCCCTTATTTTTCACTGGGTGCAAGCTGTGCCCACCCACCAGGTATAGGGATAGAAGCCAGGATAAAGAATTTTAAAACATGTTGTCGACGACTTTGTCATATTTTAAAAATAAAAAAAATTAGTTTTTGTGAGTGTTGCATGAAAACGTAATCCTTTTAACGGGACGTATTGGCCAGATCCATTGTCTGAGGATTTTTTATACATACATAAGTAAGAATTTGGCAAATTTGAAAAAATGGCACTATAATTACAATTTTTGTCAGTAAAAGTGGGATCCCTGGATTAAATTGCCGAATAAAATGCATTTTTTGTTTTAGCAAAGTCTTCAGTTACTGAAGCACTGAGTGACTGAGATGCAACTATTGAGTGTTTTTAACCTCGTTTAAATGTTGATTTTTTTAAAAAATAGCTCATTTAGGTGCTTGTAATGAATAACGTTTATTACCGTGACTGTAGTCAAATTTTTTTCAAAGGCTAAATTAATTTGTATTGAGCTTAAAATTTGCAACGATTAAAATCGTTCATTTCCGCATCTCTGACAGGGGGCCACAAATGCCAGTTCTTACAAGTTCTACAAAGTTCTTGAAATTTTCTGCTTTTTCAAGGCTGTTAGTTCTTAAAAGCCAAATAGGATCTTGAAGTGTTTTGAATTTGACGTCAGAGAATCCTGAAGTTCCTGAATTTCAGTTCAAAATCATCTGAAGAACTGCATGATAATAACCAGCATGATCAAATTACAATAAATGCGACACTTTTGTAAATATTTTAACTTTTCAAGCCTTGTGCACTGTAGAATACCAAAATACCAAGATTTTTACAGAACCGTCACTGGACGAGTTACTTTAGAGAAGTAATACTACCAGTACTTTAACGTTCTTAACAGCTTTTTGTATGATGCCAGAAACAACACTATGTGGTAAAATATCAAATTAGAAAGCAGTCAGAGACCGCACACCTCCGCCAAGGCCATGTTGTTCGCCAGGTGGCAGCACCATATTCGGTTTGGCAGCGGTTTCCCTTATGCCCCATTGAAAGCAATGTTAACGAAAATTTCAAAGTGATCCAGAATCCAGGATTCCTTCCGGATCACCCCCAAAATTGAATCACTGGTGGTTTTTGTTATTCCCGACATTCACAGAAAATTTCAGAAAGATCCGTCCATAACTTTTTGAGTTATCTTGCTGACACACACACAGACAAACAAACAAAGTCTGGAAAAACATTACCTTTGGCGGAGGTAATAAATAGCTTAATCCTTAAAAGTTTTTTTAAATTTTTCTCAGTCAGAAATTGTGGCCACCTTGCTCTAATGCTTGACGCTAATCGTGTGTTGTTAGCCATGAGATACAGGGTTTGTCTGAATACCGCAGATCTCCACAGATCAGCTGGGATGGCAGATTTTGTTGTTTGTAAGCTTAGACTTTGTAAATTGTAACCCTAACCCCGGCAGTGGCGTAGAGAAACGTTTAAAATGCACCAAATTTGTGAATTTGATCAGTTTATTCTGAAAAAATTAATTGTCACCAGATGGTTTTTTTACAGCTAGAAGGCACAAAATTCAATTTCGGCTGGGGCTCTGCCCAGACCCCGCCGGGGGAGCTCAAAGCGCTCCCCCAGACCCTCGCTGGATTTTAGGGGTCCTGCTTCGAATTTAAAAGGAAGGTAGGGGAGAGGAAGAAGGGAAGACAGGGAAAGGGAGGAGAGGTGTAAAAGAGGGACGAAAAGGAAGGGGAAGAGGGACGAGCCCCCACCAAATTGAAATTTCTGGCTATGCCACTAACAGGGTTTATAGGGTCCTTGAAAAGTCATTAACTGTTGAAAAAAATCCAGGCCCTTGAAAATTCTTGGAAACAGAGTAGGTCCTTAAAAGTCCTTGAATTTAAATGTTCCATATTTAGGAATTTTTGCGTATTAGCATTTTGAAGAAAGCATTTTTGTAAAATTAGGCATTTCACCACTACTTGGTTATAATTCACTTGCTTACTGAACAAATTTTTCCACTGTGTATATTTCACTCGCTTGCAGGTCTAGCTATGAACCCTGCACTAAACCCCAGCCTGAGGTGCCATAAATTGATATGAAATTTAAAAACTGGGGAACTATTTTAGCCGTCTACGCTGATCTGTGGGTTGATGAGCCTGTGTTTAAGCAGATCGTTACACAGTGGCTTCTGTCCCAAATCTGGGATCGAAATCGGGCGCAACTTCCCCCCACTTTTGGGCTGGTTTCCTCCCACTTTCGAACGCCAGTTCCCCACCCCCTTTTGGGCTTCTTCCTATTTCTAGGGGGAATTTTTTGTTATGGATGTAGAGTAAAAAATAAGCGGGGGTTAAGGGTATAGATTGCCCAGTAAAAATTGCAGGGTGGTCTTGCTAAAGGTGTATGTTGGCTGCTCAGTAAAAAATGGGGGATTTTGATTTGTATCCTTAACAAATGTTACAAAATCTTCTCATTTTTCATTGAGCGCAAGGTGCGCCCACAAAAAGTAGGGATTATAGAGGCCACTACCGTGAAATACGTGTTTAATTGTCTTGCATTACATTACTGTGTGTCGTGTGGTGTCACAGGAACGTGGAGGTTCTTCGCGTGTAGCGATCCTCAAGTACATCGCGGCGCACTACAAGGTCGCCGGCGACGAGCGGGCGGTCAACGCTCATCTCAAGATGGCTCTCAAGGCCGGTGTCAAGAGCGGGCTTCTCAAGCAGTCCAAGGGCACCGGAGCCGCCGGCAGCTTCCGTCTGGGCGACAAAGCCGAGAAGAAGGCCGCCAAACCCAAGAAAGCCAAGGCTCCCAAGAAGGCCAAGTCTCCCAAGAAGCCGAAGGCCGCGCCGAAAAAAGCTGCCGCAGCTAAGCCGAAGAAGGCCAAGTCCCCGAAGAAAGCAGCGAAGTCACCCGTCAAGGCGAAGGCCACCAAGCCCAAGGTCGCTAAGAAACCGAAGGTAGCCAAGTCGCCCAAGAAGCCGAAGGTTGCCAAGGCTCCCAAGACGAAGACGATCAAGAAGAAGGTAGCAGCGAAGAAGTGAACTAAACTCTGACTGTAACTTAGTCGTTATTACTCTTGACGTGTTTTGGTGGGCTTGTTGCCTTGGACAGTTGCCTTGATGTACCGTGCCGTACACATGACACACTTCGTGTCGACCATTACTTCAAGCCATTCTCTGTAAGCGTTCTGTTTAAAGCGACATAAATGAAATGACGTTACAGCTTTCGTTGCAGTTTACATCGATTCATTTCCGTTAATTTCGTTTCCCTCGCTTTAAACACATCTTAATACTGTTCGAAACTCCAGTATTCACCGTCTGAGAATTATGCTGATTGCGACTTACAAAATGGTTTTGTGTTAGTGTTTGTTTTTTGCTGTTTTTGTGTAATTTTTGTTTCTTATGCGGATTGTGTATACTGCCTTGCTGCAGTAGAACTAGGGCATAGATAGTAGATAGGTTAATATTTTTTGCACTAAATTTATGATTTCAACAGCTGATTTTTCAGTACATAATCCACATTGGCGTGCTTGTGTTACAGACAATGTACATTCTTACAATTTAGCCTAACTTTACCGTATTTTAACCGTAGGCTTACTTTAGTTTTATTGTTGTATTTTGTAAGTCATTGTTATCAAATTTTAACTAACTTCCTTAGACCCTGATATCAGATTCTGGTACAAGACGCCTTGATTACGAAGGTGCGATTATAGTATTTCTAATGAATTTGCTAAAGATTGTTGCATTAAAAATTTTTTTACGGAATTTTGTTTCAATGTACATCTAAAGGCTTGTACACAGCGACGGACTGAACTGAACTGCACCGAAGGCTTAATTCAGTTCTGTCTCTTTGAACACGCCTTGAATGGAACAGTTCATTAATTGTTTTGTATGCATTGTGCACATGGGTGGCGCTGGGAATCTGAAGCTGGGGAAGGGCGGCGTGCGGCAAGGGCCAGGGATCAGTCAGGGGCAATAATTTTCTGTACGTAGACCAAATGTCCATCTTATTTAATCGTTTTGTGCATCAAAAAGATAGCGGGATCCAAGTGCATCGCCCCTGATCCGGGAGGCGAAGCCCCCCCCCCCTGAAGCTGAAAACTGCTTTTGGACGTTTCAGAAAGCCACAAATTTGTCTCAGTCTCAAAAAATCACGTCTGCTGCTTTTCACAAGTTACGTTTAATAAGTCACACTTCGGCATTGTGAAGAGGGCACTTTATCACCATCGAAATTTATCCTGGGGCAACGGGGGGGCGAGGGCACGGGGTCAGCTGTCCCTGCCTCAGAGTTCCTTCAGTCAGGGAAAACTGGAAAATGTCAGAATTTGTGTTCGGGACAATATTATTTTTGAAAGGTCAGGGAGAATAATCTTGAATCATGCAGACTGCAGATAACTGATTTCTTGCATCTCCAAATACTAAAAAACAGGCATATTTGCGGCTTCCATTGAACGTCCAAAAGCTAGACGCGTTTCAGCTTCAGGGGAACTTTGTCCCTCATCCCAGGGGAAAGGCCTCTGTTGTTTGCGCAGTGGCGTATTTAGGATTTGGAAAAGGGGGCCGTGACGAGCGCGCAGAGCGCGAGCCTATAACGGGGGTCAGGGGGGCAAAGCCCCCCTGAAGCTGAAACACGTTGCTTCTGAATGTTCAATGGAAACCGCAAATTCGCCCATTTTTCTGACATTTGGAAACGCAAAAGACCATTCAAACATTGTTGAATTTTACAATTCTTGCTCGAAAATGGCAAAAAACGCACCTTTTCATATAAAATCGTTTGTAAAAAATTTTCGTGGTCGGGCCAAAGGGGGGCATCGCACCGTGCCCCCCCCCTAAATACGCCACTGTGTTTGCATATTGGTCTGTTGATACCGTTTCATTATTTAATACCATTTATGACATTTGTGCGATAGGGTTATTTTTTTTCGATAATGCCAGGGAAATTGTCATTCTGTGACTGGAAAAGTCAGGGAATTTTGCTACAGAACGCCTGTAAAAACCTCCCTCTCTCTAACGCCGCCCATGAGTGCATATAAGTAGTCCTTACAAAACGTCCACCAGTAATTTTCAGAAGTTAATTTTGGGTGTAGTGTAAAGGTAGCTTCTGGCTGTACGAAAGTTTTAAACACACAAGTCAAGTAACACCCAGTGGCGTAGACAGGGGGGCAGGCCCCCTAACCTCCAGAAAAAAACATACGCAGGCGTTTACACTGCACGAAATTTGCCAATTTTGTCAGTTTATTTTTGGGGAAATAATTAAAATTGTTGTTGTTAACGCTAAAATGCACCAAATTCGATTTCGGCTGGAGCTCCGTTCCAGACCTCGCTGCCTGGGCCGCTGGGGTAGCTCACAGCGCTCCCCCAGACCCCTTAGCTGGATTTTTGGGTGTCCTACTTCTAAGGGGAGGGACAGACGGGAGAGCAAGGAAGGGAGACGAGACCCCCTCCCCCGATTGAAATTTCTGGCTACGCCACTGGTAGCACCTTTGCGAATTTTTATTCAGTATAATAGTGCAAGACAGCGTAACTAATTGTGACAGACGCTAGGATGCTTTTCTTCACTTTTCAGTCATAAAACACTGGACATATAACAGTCTTGACTCTGATCTTGACAAAACAGTAAACTTAATATAATTTGTGTTCAAACAACTTTAATTCAGCTTTGTAAACTTTCTGTTGGTACACATGGCAAGTAGTGGTATTCAATAACTTTAGATGCTACATTTTAAACAGTGTTATATAACAACTTTCAGGTCAAAATCAGTACTGTCAGCTTTGCTGTTAGAGGGATAGATTAAACATGGTGACATTAGAAGGATTTTATTTTTATATCACCACGTCGTGTACCATTGCACAAATTTGCACACTAAATAAATAGTACTCGTAAGAACTAGAGGACGGATAATACAGTATTACGGATTAGATGTAAGCACTTTCAGTAAACAGGGTGGCCACAAGGCCTTGAAAGTCCTTGAAAAAATGCTCATTTGCTCATGGGGAAAGTCCTTGAAAATGGAATAGGTCCTTGAAAGTTTTGGAATTTGATGTAAAAGGTCCTTGAATGTAAGTACAGTAATCATTGATACCTAGCATTAAAATTTTGCACTTAATTCGTACATCAAAAATATCCAGTACACAACATTTTACTTACTGAGTTTTTTTGTGCTGCCTAATGATTTTCTTTTGATGCCAAAACATTGCATACTCTCTAAAATTGTCATAACTAAAACCTCTGTAACTTGGCAGAAACGTCGACGGAACAGGTCTGGAAAAGTGAGTTTAAGGTCCTTGAAAAGTCCTTGAATTTTTTCTTCCCAAACTGTGGCCACCCTGAGTAAAAACAGCAAACTAGAACTGCACTGATTTTCTTGATAGTCGAATAAAAATTTTACAGACGCAAGTTCTTTCTAGAGACGGACGGAAACCGGAGCTACATAATTTTTAGGCGTAATTAGTGGCGTTACCTTGACGGCTTGAACGAAGGTCCAGAGCAACATTCGTATTGAGTAGCTCTGACGTAGAAGTTTCACAAGACGCGCGGCGCGAAACAGCCGCAGGAAACTCATGCTGATGGCTATATTCTACAAACAAACGAACAGGGTGGGTAAAAAAAACAGGCAATATATTTCGTACCCCTCAACTTCGTCAAATATCAGCCAATTATCAAAATTCTAATTTCACAGTCAGATTCAGGAACACATTTGTAATAACGCTGTCATTTAGGATCCCACCACACTAAGTGTGTCGCTACACTACCTTGTAAAATGCAAAGTGTCGAAAAGACAACAGTTGAAAAAAACGACTAATGACACATTTTAAGAAATTAACAACAACAAAAAGCAACTTTTTGTTTTCGTTGTTGTCTATATAAAGCAACTTCACATCGTGTAGTTTTACATCAAAATTGTTCATTGTGTCTACTTTGCTGCTGGACGACGCACTCAATCAGGCGATGCCACTGAGCAATGGCGCGATCAACGAAACGTCGTGTTGTGGCAATTTTTGCGTTAGCATTGTTTTAGCTGTATCGCCCTAATGGGGCGTTTACACGATGAAGCAAACATATGAAGCATAGGCCCCTACATGAAGCAGACTTAGAGCACACGTCGTGCACGTGTATAGGCCCATTCAATACATTTGTTTCATGTTTGCTTCGTCGTGTAAACACCTTATAAGTGGCCTAACCGTGGTGCACTTGCGTAGCCAGGATCTGGATGTAGGGGGAGCACTTGAGGAATGGAGTCTGGGGAGGGGTTTCCCAGCCCACCAGCGAAAGGGTCTGCTGTGTCCCTCCTTCAATTTTTTCCGATTTTTTGGGCTAAACAGAAGCGAAATTGGTGCATTTTTGCACTATTTTCAGTAACTGAATAGGCATATAGGGGGCACGTACACATGCCCCAATCCCTTCTCCCTATGGCTATGCCAGTGCCGTGGCGATGAGAGGCAAACTCGCGATCACAAGTCACAATGTTTTCTGACCACAAATCGATCAAGCCATACCCTGCAGCCTTAAATTAAGGTAACCCAGTGAGTGAGTACTGGGGTTTAACGTCCCACCCGACACAATATAGGTCATTTCGGGGACGGCCTTTTCAGGCAAAATGCACAAAAACACATAGTAATGGAACGGTAAATTTAACCTTTACAGAAACACAAAACACACAAAAAACAAGCTAAACCCATAATTGTAAGAACTCCATTATATGCGTGCATATGTAACTAACATAATGGTAGTTCGAATAATCTTCCCTGTTATCCTCCAGACAGTCATTAATGAAGGTATCCGACCGATAGGCCTAGTAATACATGTAGAGGCCCATATTTATAAATCTGTTGTGAATTATTCCTTAATAACATGTACTGTACTTACAACGCCCCAGAAAGTGATGATGATATCGATAATGCTGCCCACAACTGTCACCAAGTCGAAAACGTTCCAAGGATGTCGGACGTAGTTCTGCAACAATACTGCACTCTCTATAGGCCAGAATCGATAACGGTAAAAATTTACGCCACTATTACATAGCCTACCTATCGTATGTTTACATCCTTTCATGTCTTCCCACAAAGTAAGCCTAGGACTTTATTATGCGGCCGTCTTAATAAGGTGCATTACGGATATAGCCTGTCCGTCCGTTTGTCTAGGTCTGTTTTTCTGTCTTTCAAGTCCCAACTCGAAAACAACAACGCGTTAAAACAGGACAAAATTGGTTTTATAGATATTAGGTTACGCCTGAGCGCAATTGCGGTATGTTATAGGGTGTTTACACGATCGAGAACGTCGAGCAAACATCGAGCTGGCTCAAGCAGGCCTATTGGAACCACGCCCCCTGGCTCAAATGTAGGCCTTGTCTTAGGCTCTTAGCCCACAGCTGATCACGTGTTATATAGGCCTTTCAATTACAACCCGCCCGCCCTTTTAATTAGCATGCTAATTACCACAGAACGTCGAGCTAGCTGCTCGACGTTTGCTCGATCCTGTAAACACCCTATCAAGTTTCAAATCCTTGTTCTCTGCGCCGATATAGGTCCTACTCTTCGGTTTCTTTTTAAAGGTGGTGGTTTTATAGCTCTTAACGGAAGCCCATTTCAGAGCTACGGAGCGTCACCTGCCGTATGGGATCCCACAGTGTTACCTGCCACCCGACACAGGTGAACGCGCCCCGCCTTAACCCCAGCCAGATAGGCCGGTACTCGATTTACCTACCCCGGAGGGATGGAAGGCTGAGTTGACCTAGGCGGCTGGTTACATATATCGAGATGG
>Ga0209367_1006756_pt1 | contig 15849 bp, 9 predicted proteins | sample WorMetLIZISLAND2_FD_187412 | JGI IMG/M metagenome (GOLD analysis project Ga0209367, IMG submission 187412) | Marine gutless worms symbiont microbial communities from Max Planck institute for Marine Microbiology, Germany - Olavius geniculatus... ... | reverse complement strand
TACCTTTTGACGATTTTCTTAGCTAATCATTATTATTATTAGGCACAGTTTGTTGGAGTTATTTCAAAACGTAATATTGGTCCGGTTTTTTTTTTTTGAGACACAGTGCAGTATGAACTCTTGTTATAAGCCATTTGGAAATGCTGCATTATAGGAGTTACACATTAAAAGTTGCTGACAGGCAGTTTACAATCACTCCTGACATGGTGGAAGTCAAGCGGTTCATAAAGACTGTTCACGGTAATTTAGTAATGACGATAATTGTTTTTTTTTGGTCAGAATATTTTCACATGTTTGTGATATCATTGCAATATCTGCCAACTTTGTCTAATGGTGAAGACTTGTTTCTGATACTTTCTGTTTGTTAGTCTGCCCCAAAACGATAGTTTTCGGAAGGACTTCTGTTTTACGCATGATGTTTTTTTTTATTCCATGCGAGATCTCCGAGATGCATGGGCCGACCGGCGCGAAATTTTGCACGATGGTCAGTACTAGGCCGAATTTTATAATGCCTGTCCAAAATTTTGGGGGACACACCCCAAAAAAATTTCAGGGGCCAAAAACATGCAAAATTTGGCCCGATTTCGGACGACTTTGAAGTTCGGCGGCGAATATCTCCGAAACGGATGAAGATATTCAAAATCGGATAGTCATTCCGTGTATGGTGATTCCTCCTGCGTTAGGCGAAACAAGTACGGCGAAGTTTGGTCCAGTGACCTTGGAGATTTAGATGTGAAATCGTACCCACCCAAAGTGCATTTTTCGGAAGACAATATTTCGGCCCCTAGGGGGGATGCGCCCCCAAATTTTTACACGCCCTAGAGAATCACCAAGTCTTACTAGAGCACCCCCCACTGGGGACGGCGGCCCCCCTTACAACTTTTTTCAGAGGGGGGTCAAAAATTGGCTTAAATTGCAATAAATGAGCTCTTATAACTTGGGAGTTAAGGGGTGTAGCCCAACGAAACTTTTTCACTTGACGCGGCTCTAGGTTGGGGTGTTAAAGCGGGTACGAAATTTGGGGGCATCACCCCCTTAAAATTTGGGAGGGCAAAAAACGTCCAAAATTTAGTACGTTTTACGACAACTTTCGAGTTTGACTGCAAATATCTCTAAACTGGATAGAAGTATCGACAAGCGGTAAACGGATTTATCAAATACAGTTAATTCCGCGTTGATCAAAAGAAATTGTGTAAACTTGGGTCTTCTACGAACCACGTTATAAGGGCTCATTTTGACCTACCCTAAGTCGCATTACTTGGAGGATCATATTTCGGCCCATAGGGGGTGGTGCACCCCCAAATTTTTACAGGCGCTAGAGAATGACCAAGTCTTAGTAGCGCACCTCCCCACCGGGGACGGGGGCCCCCCTTACAATTTTTTTCAATTGGCTTAAAATGCAATAAATAAGCGCTTATAACTTCAGAGTTAGGGGGTGTAGCCCGACAAAACTTTGGCACTTGACATGTCTCTAGGTGGGGGTGTTAACGCAAGTACAACTTTTGGTTGCACCGCCCCCCTTAAAATTTGGGAGTGCAAAAAAACGTGCCAAAATCGGTGCGATTTACGACAACTTTCGAGTTTGAGCGCAAATATCTCTGGAACTGATGAGGATAGTGACAAAATCTAAACGGCGTTGATGAGAACGATCCTATCTGCGTTGAACAAAGAAAATTTTGTGAAATTCCGTCCACTACGACCAAAGTTATAGGCGCTCATGTTGACCTACCCAAAGTCAACAATGCGCGTTTGGCGTATGCCAATGCATTTGAGTTCAGTCCACGTGACTTTGATGCCAGGGAAATTTTACCCCCTCCTCTTTACTCTCCCCTAATTTCCCCCAATCGGACTTAGGGCGCCGGGCGGAATCACGTTGGGCTTTGCCCCAAATTTCTAGTTATTTCTGTTTTTGCTTTTATCTCCAGTGGGTATCAGTGGAGGTATTAGCTTGGATCACCCATGTGTTGATCATATAGGTGATGCCAAAACTACTGGTTTTGAAGGTTGAGGGTTTAAGTGCTGGTTGCTATGAGGTCAGGTGTGCAAAAAGTCAGGACCCCGTAATTTTGTATCTTATGAATAATTTGGTGGAATTTGACAAGAAAACATGCATTTGTTTCATCCTCAGGTCAGGTTAGATGAGTTGCTTAGTTTTTCAAGGTTGTGTGTCGTGTCAACGTCACAGCAATTTCAAGTCGTGTATCATAGTAGTATTTTTGCATCCATGCCAATGCTTGGGTGTTGAAGTAACATGTAGTTTTTGTTTTGTAAAGAGTGCATTTAAAAGTTCTTGCTTTATCATTTTGTTTCTTGTTCTGTATCGGAAATTTGTTCAGATATTTTTGTTCCACCTAAAACGAAGTGAGTTTGTGTGATGACTACATTTACTTCTGTTTATATGTAATCTGATTGATGAGACGCTCAGCTGGCCACACTTTTTTCATCATATTGATACTACTATCCTACATAAATGTTATGCATACATTATAATTTTTTCAAAATCCTATTTGATGTTTTGTACATTAATCCCTTGACATTCTTGACAGCGTGCTAGCATTATTGTGGAACATTGTGTTAATAGTGGAGGAATTCGTTCCATCGGTGATTGAGCCGTCGTTTGGAATTGGTCGCATCATGTACTCCATCTTTGAACATCGTTTCCGAGTGCGGTCTGGAGATGAACAGCGTTCAGTGAGTAAACTGCCATTTCTTGTTATTTTTTCATCTGCTCTATGCTATTGGTGGTTTGATTGGCTTATTTTTATGTACAGTTGACTCCTCTTATATGCACGGCCTTGGGACCGCAAGCTGACTTGCATGTAAGCGGAGCGTGCATTTAATCGTAGCTAGCTTATAGGACTGCTGCAGTCATTTAGAACATGCAGTTACAATAGGCGGTCATCCATGCCACAGGACATCCACGCCACAGGAAACAGTTGCCTCACTGATCTCCTTCATGGACATCAGGCTCAACATGTAGCAGCTGATAATGGTCACTCCAGTAGTGTCAGTTTACACGCCACCCAGCTGCCCTCCCGTTCGTCGTCTCATTCACTCTCATAGACAGCAGGTGGCCTAGTACTATTGACCCGTAGACTGCCGTTTGAAGTTCATTGTGATGCTGCATGCTGCTAGGGCGGGGAGATGCACTGTAGCCCACATGATGCGTGGTGCTCACTAGATCCAACTACCTGCACAATTTTAGGGTTTAGACGTCGTCACCAGCATCCCAGTGAGCGTTAAGTGGCTGACTTCAGTTGGTTTTACGTGCACTATGTCAGCCAAGTTGCTTATTGCTTATAACCGAAGTAAGTCGTGGCGCTAGGACCAAAAGGGTGCGTGCTTATAGCCAAATTGTGCATATATTGCTGGTGCTTATAAGCGAAGTTGACTGCCATTGACATATCATAAACTCAAACGGGACTAGATGCACGATTGGTTAAAATGTCCGTGGTATATCAATGACAAAGTCTTTAGCAAATTAGCAATCACACTGCTGCAACACACCATGATATTAAATGCAATTCTTGTTCTTCGTATCCTTGGTTGATTATTTTATGGTAAAACTTTTAAAAAAAATTTTTGCATTACTTAGTATAGCAGACATTTTGGCTGAATAGTAAAAGTGAATATCTTGTTGTTTGCAGTATTTGTCACTGCCTCCGATCATTGCTCCATACAAGTGTTCTGTTCTTCCACTGAGTGCAAACGCCGAATTTGTACCTTTTGTGAAGCAGCTGTGTAAGTCATTTGTTTAAAACTCGGAAAAGCATTATCATTGAGAAATCTATTTGTGCTGCTGTATTCTAACTCAAGGTGTTAGTTAGTGATAAAATTTTGAATATTGCACTTTGGAGTGTTGTAAGATATGATTATATTATTAGAATGCAACCATTACTGGTTGAAAGGATACAAAACATCAGATACAACAAATCACTGACGGTTATTCAAGTACTAATGAACACAAAAAGATCACAGATATTGATAAAAATTTAGACCTGCAATATGACACAAAATTTGAATTGTATTAAGCACTTTTGCCAAGTATAATCGTATTATTAGATATTTAGTCCACAAAACCTGGGACATATTACCTGAGGTATTGGAGTGGGTGCTTTGGATCTTTGTAAACTGTAAACATGAAATGTGTCATGATGATAGATGATAGTCCAAAAAAATCCAACCTAGGTGTAGTTAAATCCCCACAATATGAAGAGGATTGGTACGGTATCTTGAAACAGCATTATTTTTCTACTCTATTCAGTGTCCTTGGACAACTTTTTCTTTAGACTAAGATCCCAAATGGTGCATATTTAGGGATGGAAGAAATAATAGAAGTGCAAGCTGTGTCTTTATTGAATGCTCACAATACATGCATGTGTTAAGAGCGTTTAATATTGTTTGTGTAAGGTTGTGATATGTGCACACCAATATTTTATAGCAAGGCTGGCATAGGATAGTAGAATATATTACGCACCTATAATGCTTGCTTGCTTCCTGGGCAAACTACAATACTGGAACTGCCAGAATTAAATGTTTACAGAACCGAGAATCCGTGCATCACTATCTTCAACGGTAGTTACATTTGAAGTGAAGAGATGTGAGGAGCCATTAACAGGCTCGTAAACATTGTATTTTGAGTGAGAAACGATAGATTTCTTGCGTGAGAATTTGTATTCAGATTCTGAAAACCACGAAGGTGGTTGTAGTCCAACAGAGAGGCTACGTGGAACGTTGAAAGTGCTGCTTGAATTGCATCTGACGGTTCGGTCCTGGACACGGAACCTTTATTGACTTGGCAATAAGGTGTTGTTGACAACCAAGAATTTCTGGGTAATTCCGGGACAACATGAAATGTACTACGCGACCCTACGTCGAGATCGTTTTCAGCCAACAACAGACGACATCAGCTGCAGATAACTGGACGTTGAATGACGACGACAGAAGATTCTAGAATTTGAATCGATGACAGCCATCAATGGCAATTTCAGGCGTATGCGTATGCTTGCTTGCTAAGCTGCTTGCTTTGCCGCATTAAAGAACGATTAAATGTATAGTTAGCTAGCCATTTTATGTAGAAATATAAAGATAATTGTCTGAGCTAACTGTTACTGCGTATTATTGTGTGTTTATTACAATATTATATCTTAAAATGTGAATCTTGGCATTTTGTTGTCATAGCCATTAGTCGCTTGAATTGTACGATAAATAAGCTGGATAAACGATTTGTTTCTAGCCAATACATAGCAACCGGCCACAGTCTGCAGTTTGTAATGCAATATTGCATTGTGTTCGTGACAACAGCCGAGGCACTGACGAAGCTGAACATTTCGCACAAGATTGATACGAGCGGCGTTGCCATTGGCCGACGCTATGCTCGCACAGACCAGATTGCTATTCCATTCGCAATCACCATCGACTTTGATACCCTAAACAAGTCACCAGCAACAGCAACATTGCGAGAAAGAGACTCGATGAAGCAAATTCGTGCCAGTGTCAGTTAACTCTCGCTGCTCTTGTTTGTTGTCGAACACAAACTTGTTCTTACCTTAATGCATCTGAGACTTAATCATCGAGTTTGTTACTACCATGCAATTTTTTGTTATCCTTCAGTAAAGTAATGGTGATAGTAATAGCAATTACAATTGCTAATGCACTGTAATGTGACACAGGGTGTCTACAACTCCTGGAACTCCTGGAAATACTGGAAATCTCCTGGAATTTTATTGATGCTCCTGGAAAACTTTTACAACTTGCCGTGTAAGGATGGCACAGTGATGAGCGTTGGCCGGAGCTCAACATCACATGCTCAGTTGCAGACATTTCAAAATTCATACTCATATATGTATTAATATTTTGCGGCTTGTCATTTCATTGTACATGTAATTGTAATGCTTAAGTGGCTCGATTAATGTAAAAAGTCTACTGGAAGTTTGTTAAATATGTCCTGGAAATCTCCTGGAAATTTGTTACGCTGGATTTGTAGACACCCTGTGACAGAATAATTACAAAGTCACAAAATGTGCTCTTGATATGTCTGATATCTAGTTTATCATAATGTTAATGTCTTTGGTGAGTTTTGGTACTTCTTTGCTGTGTTGTAACTAGTGAACCAGCTTTGATAGAAATGATTTTTGGCTGTAATGTGCAAATGCTGTCAATTGGCTGTGTGACTGGCTGATTTTGTACAGATTGAAGATCTGCTGATGATTGTCAGTGATCTGTCAAGTGGCCAGCAGTCATGGGAAAATGTCGTCAACAATTACCCAGCTTTTGACCAGCAGGAAACTGTCTAGGGACTCCATACCTAAAGCAACTTCTCTTTAAAGTGACGTTGCAAGTTGTTGAATTGTGATTATCATTTGCCAATGACAATTACGTTTTAAATGACATTATTTTGGAGGAGTAAGTGATTAGGATTAATGATGTTAGTTTAACATTTGATCAGTAGTAAATACTGTAATGACTGAATTGACTTTCTCGGTGCCGGAGTTAACTGTTGGTGGTGGGATGATACAATAATGATATTTAATGTTTTGATGTGTTTCTTGCCTGCATAAGTTTCAGAATTGGCACATAACTTGCATGTTTGTTTATTCCAAACAGAAATAGTAAAATAAGATTGTTCTTTGTTTAAATGGTTTTTGTTGATAATAATCTCACTGTACTGAGAGTACGTTGTCCAGTTTTTCTGTGCATCATGTTGATACCAGTGTCTGTTTCATGTAGTTTGAATAGACTTAAAGACAGTGAGATGTAGACACTACGAGGGTCATCCCAAAAGTTTCCGGCCTCAACATATTAAACAATATTTTCCACAATCTATACATCAGTGAAACATGCATCCTTTACGGACTCTAATGCGTCACTTGGGGATATGACGTCATTGTAATTTATGACGTCACAGAGCATTAATTAGAAGCAATTCGCAGAGTCAATGCAAACAGCCTTAGGTCATTTCATCATTGTGGATAGCGGACACCGCCATGAAGAAATTTCAGATTTCTAAAGAGATGATAGTCACTGGGGTCAGGTCATTACTGCGTGCAGGGTGGACTTGGTATACAAAGTTACAGTCACGAACAGCTGGCTGGGTAATTGTAGATTTTGGACTGAACTGCATTATGAAGTGGGATTTAGGGGAAGGCACGTGGGGCTTAGCTGACTCCTGGGCCCCCATGCACACCAGGGCTCCCATGTAGCAAGCTAAATCTTGGTTAGTGTTTTGTGAACACAACTGAAATCATTATTGTCAAATTTTTCAATAAGACCTGACTGATAAAATAAAATATTGACGTGGCATCGTAACTGACTGAAATGCTCGTATTTGCAATAAGTGTAGATTTGGGCTATTCTATGTTCACCAGTTCAAATGAGAAATTCATATATGTATTTGTCAGTGTTTTCACAAAATCAGATGCCATGGGGCCCTGCTTTTACAAATCCAGCTACAGACTGGAAAATTGTTACGCAGCAGTGAGCCTGATTCTATGCTGTTTGCGTTAATGCTCTAAATCGTTTCTATTTAGAGCTCTATAACGTGATAAATTACAATGTTGTCATATCCGCAACAGACTCATTAGACTATCTAAAGGATGTACTTTTCACTGATGTATAGATTGCGAAAATATTCTTGTTTATTATGTCGAGGCCAGAAAGTTTCGGGATGACCCTCGTACATGTTTGGATTGTAGCTGCTGTGTATTTGAATGATGATTACAAATGAAATAACATGTCATATTTGTTTTCCTTGTAAAGGTAGCTTAAAATTGTTGCAGTATAGTTTTTCTACGCTGGCTACACATGTAGTTCATTGTTCATTCATTGTTCTCTAAACACATAGTCAGGACTACTTTTTAGCAGTATTTCTACAGTCTTAAACTTTCTATTTAATTTTTGATAATTCAAACCAAGCATCATATATTGATTGAATAGAAAATTGAACTTATGCTATATTGTCAGTATTATCCGTCAGTGTTAAGCAATGTTTTCAAAATTGCAGATTTTAAAGTAAACAGTCGTGTGTGTAGTAGGAACAACATTGTGATATTTAGCTAAAGAGATGCAGTTTTAAAAAGTTCATCGAATCCTGCCAACTTTTCCTGTATTTTGCTGCACATTATACTGAATTCAAAGCTCCTGTTGCAAACCCTTGTTGCTTCCATGACTGCGAAAAAGCTCAGCTTCAAACTGCCCAAGACCTAAAATAAAGGTTTTTAGGCCGTCAAGTCCATGCTTTTAATGTATTAAAAACATTCTGATTGATTAATTAGTCATTAATTTCTGCAGCGCTGCATAAAGTAATTATGCACAGTGTAGTAAAGTGGTGAGCACAAAATACATTAAGTGGTGGATTCTGAAGATACGCTGATAGTTTAGTACCCATATGAGTATAGTACCCATATGAGTGGTTTTACTGCAACCGGCAAGTTTTAAACAAGGCAGGCGTTTCTGTGCTTCAAGTTTTTGCATTGTAAATTTAACAGCAAAGGCATTGTGCCAAACTCTTAGGCTGCGTTCACACAGACACGAGTACGAGTACATGTCTGGATTTCCGTTTATGGCTCGTAGAAGCTTCACTCGTACGAGTGGAACGTTCATGGTCACTCGTACAAGCACATAACTCAACGCATGTTGGCCATATTGAAAATTTGCAGTGAAGTCGAACTGAGGAAATGCTTTGCCATTAAAACAACAATATTCCACTACAAAGTTACTATTTTTACTAACCGCACACCTCTAACGATGAACAATGTTACGATGACGTCAGTTCTGACGTCAAATATGCGCCACGGCTTTTATAACTTATCTTAGTGATGATTCGATATCAGGATTTCAATTTCGATACGATATTGATACGATATTTTGAAAATATCGCGATATCGATATTGATATTTTTAAAATGATAAGTATGTAAATCTTATACAAACACAAAAACAAGACGTACACGTTCAGCAAGGCAGCTTGTTTGACGTAGATACTAAAATGTGTCGGTGAACTTTAAAATTAAATTTAAATTACGACGCTATAGTTAATTTTCTTCGGTTAATTTGCCAAACTTTGCCGTTTTCTCTGTTTGTTCTCATTATTTTCATAATGCAGTAGTAAAAATATAAATTTCTGGCGTAAAATATCACGATATATCGAAAAATTTGATATTTTTTTTCGACGATACGATACGATACAATATATTGATATCGAAAACGATATATCGATATTTTTGATATATCGAATCATTACTAAGTTATATTAATTGCTATTTAGGAGTAGTTTACTTTCTACGAGTTGAGTAAAAACGACCTGCACAGAAACTACTCGTACGAGTGAAATTTACAAGTAACCTGTACTCGTATGTATGTGAACGGCCGCCATTGAAATACACGCAAACTCATGTTTGCCCACGGAGCTATAAACTTTATACTTCCATGATGTTTGCCGGAACTCGTATACGGGAACTCGTACAGTGCCGGACTCGTACTCTTGTGTTTATGTGAACGCAGCTTTAGGCCTGTCCATTATTGACTGTTAGGCTGCCACAACGTGAAAAACAAGAACCTTGGTTGACTTGAAAGCACAAGGCTGATAATTTAATTCAAGGGTTTAGTTTACAAGTTTGATAACACTGTCTAATCATAGCGTTGTAGGTAGACAAAGAATTTTGTCCTAAATATTAGCCTAGAGCTATGACAGCTTAGAACTAGGCTAGGCCTACGCTGTAGGTAACTAAGTGCACGCAGCAATTATCCAACGTAAATAGCGCCAAGAACACAGCACCAGTATTGCCGTAATAAACTAGAAATTACATGAACATGTGACAGAGAGCAGTAGGCCCAACGTCTGCGGCTGAGTTCGAACTAACGGTAAACGTGTGTGCGTTCTGGAACGCACTGGGAACTAGCGCCGCTTGGCTGTAATTTCACCCTGCCACTAACGAACGACATCACGCGAACGTCCTCTTAGCGGCCTGCTTGATAATGATCCACAGATCTATATCGGTCGATCGTGCTGTAGGCTATGCCTGCTTACGCTGTGGCCAACTTTCGCTGATACTCGTTCAGACTCCCCACGGAAGAATGGCCAGGCTGAGTTGACCTTCTCAGTGACCTGGGTGGCTGGTCACGCACCCGAGTGGTTTACCTGCCTGCAGTCACCCATCCATGTAGCGCGGCATAGGATAACAAATAGGCCTACGTTAATCGACACATCGTGTCCTCACCGCTACATATTCACGCCACCACTAGCAAGCGTAGCTTCTTTGGATTTGGCGAAAAACTCGCGGCTTGCTAAGTTGTCGTTGACACCTTTTGTGAAAGCGCGTCGTTCATTTTCCGCATACTGTGTTGCTGTTAGCCAATCGTTAAATTATTGTTCACATCTATCAGTCTTTCCCCGTCCCCCAGAGCGACGATATAGGCAATTGTTTTCAGCATCGACGCTAATTTTTCCCCATTAACATGCGAACTCGTGAACCGCTCAGCTGCACTTAGCTTGACGGCATTTTGCATGAAAACCTCTTGAAACTTAGGCCTACTTAATTTCAAGGTCATAGGTCAAAGTCAAGGTCACGTGTGTGCCTGATACTTCGGCTACCGGGAGACAGTGCTTAGCCTTGAGCAAGGTTTGACAGTCTTGGTTTTTTTGCGAATAAAAAAATTGAAAGTGCAAAATATAGGCTACCTATAGGCTGACTGAACTGAAAGACGGTTCACAGCTGCAACAAATTTATCCCAGAGCGCAGCCACTTTGAGCAACATCTTAGAAAACAAAACACGTCTTTTGTATTCGTATCAGAAGATATGCGGTTTACTGAACTACGACATGCTCGCGGCCTATACAATCACATAGCCCACATCTTATGTCCATATAGAGGCTCTTGAAACCGGTTTACAACTTCACACGGCAAAAGCGATCTAAACAAACACGCGTACGGTGACGTACCAGTAGCTACGTTAACGCATACATACAATGTACAACATTGTTAGTCTTTAGGCCTACATGTAATACAATCTGCTTTAATTTACATATAAAACCTGAATCCTATGCGTGCTATTCGGTGCATAAAAAGATGAAAATTTGGCCCCTTTTTATGAATGTCTGCGCAATTTTCAAGTTCACTGGAGTAATAACGACTGCAGTCTGCCGTGACGAGAAAAGAAGCCGAAGCTGGTACGACCCTCTGGGTAAAATATGCATGCAGTCGCGTAGGTCATCGCCAATTACTGCGCTCAATAGCTCATGTAACTTAAGGCGCGCACAGAGCGACGCAACTAAACTGAAATGAACTGATACGGTTTAGTTTTTGACGGCAATGGGCAAGCAGGGCGAGCTTACAGGTCATTGGTTGACGCGTATGTACATGTATGTAAGCGTAGTTACGTAGGCCACCGACGCCGTTAGATGGTGCCTACTGTAATGCATTATGCCCTACTGCTTGCCCATTGGTCAGTTCGTTAAAAACTAAATCATGTCAGTTTAGTTCAGTTTAGTTACATCGTTCTGCACCCGCCTTTAGGGACTACTGTTTTTATAGTGCTTTTATCTTGTAGTGCTTGTAAGCTTGGCGCAAATCGCGATTGCGATACGCCATGATACGCGACTTCTACATAAAGTCCCTGTTGAAACTGACCCAGTATTAAAGGTAAACCGCTGAAATATTTAGCCGTAAAACGTGTGTGAAAAATCAAGCGGCTATTGGGAAGTCATGATATCCGATGAAACGTTTAGCCACTACACTAACATACCGGACTAATTAAGGAAACAGTAAAGCTGTCGTTCGTGCCATGATGTGCAGCGTTATGTAACAGCGTCGCGTGGTAGAAAACGCGAATTTAGGCTACACCGACTGTCTGACTGCATAGGGTTAAACCACTGAACGTACACACAGCTGCTGACCGGTCGACAGATGGACATAAATGCCGGTATTTTAGCTGGACGTCGTAAGGCAGTGAATGACGAAGAGTAAGAGTGAGAGATAGATGCATAACGACGACGACGACGGCAGAGCGAGTGCTGCGTCGACCGAGACCATGCTGAACTGCGAGTGTGGGTGACGCTGCTGCTCGACGGCGTTGTAGCGGAACAACTGTGATGATGTCGTTCTGACGGTCAGCTGTGGCGTCAGCGTCACATGCTGTCGACTGCTGCTGCTTCTATACACTGCACGCCGGCACACAGCAACCGACGATGCACTTCTCAGTAGGCCTGCAGCGTCGTCGTACCTAAGATTGCGCTACAGGAAGTGGGTGGTTTCATCCAACTGATTCTTTTTTATTATTCTCTTCCACTCTTTTTCCTTCTCTCTTTTTCTCACAGGCTTTCTACCATTCACTGTTCGTACTGTTGCGGCACGTTCAGGTTTTGTTTACATTACTGCAATTAATTGGCGTTACAACAACGTTGTCGTGACATGTAGTGCTTCTGTTTATGCCATAATAAATATCAATTGCTGCAACTTCTAAAAGTCTGTAACATGGAGGTCGATAACAAGAGGACATAAAGTGCACATGTAATGTAACGTCTCACGAACTCGCCACAAGAGCATTCAAGAAGCGTTCCACTGAAGTCCACACAAAATGATCCACGACTTCGTCGCTCTCACAGAAAGACTGAAGCAAAGTTTTCATCCAACGCACCGCAACGCAACAAACATAATAGGCAAGGATGCACCGAGTGGTGCCCCAAAATGGCTTGAGTCAGCGAAATAGGACATTAGCGGTAGCTATGCAGTTTTTGCGGGATTTAATTCCAGCCTGTTTTCTGGACTTTAATCCGTCCAAAATGCATTGACGGTCGCCCAATACTTCACTAAGGGACCTTACAGTGCTCACCAGACCCTTTAGCTGGCGGGGAAAGAGCTTGCTGTCCCTCCCCAAGAACCCTCTCTCGCTGTTGACTTTTGGCATCTAATTTCGGCCTCTCAATCTTCAGGGGACAGATTTCAATTATCTGGCTACGCCACCGGCAACAAGCTCAACGTACACAACGCAGTAATGGACACCGCTTCTATCGTTGCATTTTGGCCGTTACGTATTGCTTTCATCAGCTGCGTCCGTTGCGTTCGTCGAGTATTTGCTTACGTAGGCCCTATACGTACTTTTAGCGTGCGTCGGTTGCGTCAAAAAAAGTACGCACGGTCGTGCCAACGGGTTGAATGGAAACTTGGCTTCAGACTGGTCAGTCTCAGTTTGTGGCTATTATAGTACAACAACCTGCGTTGAGTTCGACTGCCTCTGCTCGACGTCCGAGCGTGTTGTCAGCGATGACGTAGTACGTGCGGAATGTGCGCAAATCAGCCAGCTCAAAACACAGCGTCGTTTCCAGCAGACCGTTCCCACTGTCCTGTACATCAGTCAGTGAATAAAACGCATTGAAGAAAATGACATGTGCACTGTTAAGACGCGTATAGAGCAAACTAACTGAACTGAACTGAAATCACATAGCCTAACCTTTCAGTTCAGTTTCGTTCAGTTCAGTTCCGTTACGTCGCTCTGTACGCGCCTTTAGTATCGCCTGACTTAGGTTTAGAGTCTAGCCGCCGGGTCGCAAATGAGGATCGGTTTACAGAACTCATAGTTTCTGACAGTGGATCCAACTCTACCGCTCAGCAGCAGATGCTTACCATCGGTCAGTCTGTGATTTTTTTCCACAGTATCTTTCCAGTCACTTCTTCAGCAGTCATCTGCTGTCTACTTAGCTTGCCTTTTACCATCTTAATTACCGGCGGTTACATTAAGTTAACTATAGTGCCGGCGGGCGTAGACTGGAGTTGTCTTGCTTTCGGTCAGTGCTATTTTTGAAAACTAATATTCGATTTGACAAAATAGCCTAGCAACGCGTATATAAGGTACGATAGGAGATTTAATAATATTCTTGTTATTCTGAATTTACTGAATTTGCCAGTAGGCTAAAACACTAAAAATCAGTCTATATTTGGCAAAGTGTGGTCAATGTCTGTCTCGCTTTTTGACTCACGTGTAGTTTACTAATTATTGGTAAGGACTAGATGTACATATACCCTAATTAAGTTATCAGATTGTTTTTTACGTCTTAAACCAATAATACTGTCGGTTTCTTTAGCACAGGGGCAAAAACAAAAGCATCTTTCATATAGAAGATCTGGCCCCGGAACTGTGTTCATCTGGTGGCCACGGTGTGTAATCCCGGCATGAAATGGCTGACCGTTAATCTTTATCACAGATAAGACAAGTTAAATGCAGCTCTGTTTCCATCCCTTTTCAGTACATGACCACAGCTCCTCTCCCCTCAAAAAAATTCCACAGTCACAATTAAGGTCAAGGCGCTGCGATGCTGTACGCATGCGTGCCGGGCATGTAGGCCTAGTTATAGAATTTCAATTTCAATTTCCGATGCGATATATAGACGATAGATAGATACCCTGATGACAGGCCAGTAAGGTGTGGGCGGCGAGACAGCGGTGAGGTCAGTGCCGGCCGAGTCCGATGCCCAGAAGACGGCGTGCGCCGGGGGTCGCGCGTCCACGAGACAGTGCAAACAGACGTCGAGTTGACCGACGCGACAGTGTAGACACGGCATGATGTGGCAGTATAGACGCGGCATGACGGCACGTGTTGGCGGTGTAGACGCTGCTGAAAATGGCAGTGGAGACGCGGCATGAGTGTCAACGAGACAATGCAGACAGACGTCGAGTTGACCGACAGTTGCTGAGGTCGATGAGCATGACACGTGCGGCTCGTCTACTCATCACAAACAGCACGCTCAGACTGTCGTGATTCTCTCAGACCCAAACTCCACTATACTTTGACTTGTTGTGGATCTCTTGGACGACAAGTCGTCCGTCAAGCTGTACAACATTTTGACACCTTGCATGGGATGCTGTGGATTTGCTGCCCATAGATTTTGACTTTTGTCGTGGATCTGTCGTACATATGTTGTACTACATGTTGTATGAACAAGATAGTCAAGCCTTGTTTAAGGCGGTGAGCCGTGCCTCAGCAACATCTCGTGAATTCGGAAGACTTATGTCCGAGTGGATTATGTGTAGAGTGATTTTTTTCATCTTACATTTATCCAAAAGATTTCGTCCAGGGATTATACATATGTATCTGAAAATTATGTCCGGAGAGATTATTTCTGGGGAATTATGTCCATGTGTGATTTTGTCCGCTTTCTATTTGTCCAGAAGATTTATTTAAATTCGCATGTAGGACTATTCTTTGTCGTCTGTCGCTTTAGCCTACCGTATAAAATGTCAATTTTATCTCATCTGGCAATGGTATAGAATCCTGCAATCCTGTCTTGGTTCCGGATGTTGATGCGGATCACCCCCGAAATCTAATCATTTCTAAATCGAGTCAAATCAACTTTTAAAAAAACTTTAGGCAAGTCCGTCCGTTATTTTTATTTTGGGGTTGATAAGCTTTTTGCCGTATATAATGGTAAAAAGCAGAAAATTCGGTCCCAAAACCGGATGCTGATTCTGATTACTAGTGACCAAAATCTTGCACATTCTGAATTGAGCTAAATATACATGTTCACGCAAAATTTCATCAAGCAAAGTGCAGCGGTTTTTGAGTTATCGTGTCAACATAAAAAGTAGCTGAAAACAGTGTAGGCCTACTGTCGTCGCTACCGCGAACAGTAAAAATCATCATCATCATCAAGCGCATGCCCCGAGCTGGAGCGTAGCGGTTTCCACGAGGTGCTTCCAGTGTTCTCGATCCTGGGCGCACCTCCAAGCCGAATTGAGGCCATGATTATGAGGCTGGAGATCTGCTCCCAGGGTACGTAGCCACGTGTGGCGAGGGCGTCCGGGAGGGCGCTTCCACTCTACGGGCAGACCCCGGACTGACGTTTTGAGTGCTCTGGAGA
>Ga0209367_1006755_pt1 | contig 15852 bp, 12 predicted proteins | sample WorMetLIZISLAND2_FD_187412 | JGI IMG/M metagenome (GOLD analysis project Ga0209367, IMG submission 187412) | Marine gutless worms symbiont microbial communities from Max Planck institute for Marine Microbiology, Germany - Olavius geniculatus... ... | reverse complement strand
GAAAATCGCATATCACTTGGACTCGGCCCATCGGGACCATAATACACATCGGCCATAGGCGCGTGTGGCGTTGGCGACGGTGGCGCCTCCTTGTGAATGATAAAGACTTGCGCAGCCTCATATCGCGAAAAAAATCCGTAAAAACCCCTATTTTGGCGTTCAAGGTCATCCAAGGTCATTGAATTCAGCGCCAATCGAAAGCCAGTATACGATTTCCTATTGGTGATTAATAGTAACCTTGGCCTTATCTCGCACCGTTACTGAGATACAGCGAGTTATTGGCCAAAAATCGCAAATTTTGACCACCCCCTCTCATTTAGCGACTTCGTTCGGGGTGACCCCCTTCGAGTTTACGAAAAAGCTTTACTGTTCCTGAAACTAGAGTCTTCCAGGCAGCCGATGGTGAAAATTTGGAGATCCTAGCTTGGACCGTTTTTGCCTGATTCACCCGTGTGACAGACAGACGGACAGAATTGCGATGGCTAAGACGCGCTGAAAGCATAGCTGCTTTCGCGCGTAAAAACGGTAAAATTAAACAAGTCTTTTGCCTGCTGCTTTATCGTCAACGTTTCAGGTTTTTTTTCCTCAGATTCCTACAGGTTTTCTGCTTTTCGTCTCCGCTGGGGACATCGGTCCGCACACACCCTGAAAATTCCACTTTGCCTACGCCATTGGACTCACGGATCATTGCATGCTGTGAGGTTCCGTGAGTGATTTTGACACTTATGTAGGGTTCCGCTGCAGCAAAAAGTTGAAAAACACTGCCGTAGACAATGAACCAAAGTTCACCGGACTTTTTTCGCCGAACGCGTGAGGAATCGCGGTAGGTCATGTACTGTCCGATCTTGAATGTCTTCATCCTTTCCGGAGATATTCGCCGTCCAATTTTGAAGTCGGGCCAAATTTGGCATGTTTTTGCTCCTATTTTGGGGGGAAGGGTCCCCCGAAATTTTGGACCGGGATTATAAAATTAAACACACCACCACGGTGCTAAATTTCGCGGCGATCGGCTGACGGAGCTCGGAGATCTCGTGGCAAAAAAAAATAAATAAACGCCAGTAAAATATAAGTTTGCTCCGAAAGCTATCGCTTCCGGGCGGACTAAAAAATATTGAAACCTTACGCGAATTACAGGAAAACGCATACCAGTACACTATAGGCATACTTATTTTACTAAGTAATTTTATAAGCCTTTTATTTTTTTCATGGCTGATCGTTTATAATGTTTTTCCTAGACTCAGTCTTTCAGTCTTTTTTTTTACAATAACCCCCATTCTTTCGTCTTCTTTTAACAGAACTAAGTCAGCTACGTGTTAATAATTAGCTTTCAAATACGTTTTATTCTGGTTATGGTGTGTCGTTCTATAGGTTTACAAAATTACATTTTAGCTTGATATAATAATGAACTTGAAATTAAATACTATGTTTAAAACGATAGATCTAAAACCACAATGAATTAGTCGGTGGACGGACAAAAGGCCAACAAACTGGTTTTTTAGTAGAATTTTTATTTCAAATAAAATGTGCATCTTTTTGAAAATATAACTCGAGCAGTCACACTACGTACTATGAGATTAATTGACATTTTTTGTTGCTAAGTCCATTTAGTTTCATTTTTCTGTACTCAGCGCAGCGAGTCACCAAAAGATGCTGCTTTTGTCGCCGGCTTAAAGTCGGATGCAAAAGGCACAGATACAGCATGAGACAATGTTCTCGCATACAAGTCATGAAAATAATTGTATTCAACAGTTCAGCAAGTTAACTTACGCATAGTGAAAACCAGCTTGGTAGCCTTTTGTCCAGTGGCGTTTCGTCCGGGATTCGAATTAGTTACTATGTGCTTTTCATTTTCATAGCCCTAGGCTTGTGTATTCGCATAGGATTGCTCAGTTCTTAGCATGTTAAAAATGTTTGCAAAATATATGAATGCATAAGCTATTTGCATGCAGTAGACTGTTGCATAATTAGCCGTCGCGTGAAACGGACATTTGCCCCCCCTCCCCGAACATTCCGTTCCGCCTGTTTGGAAGGCCAGAACGCATACCTACTTGCAAGTTATAAAAAGTTGCAGATTATGCAATCTCAAAAATACCTTTAAACTGTTAAACCATAAATTTGAATAACTGCTAACATCTCTGACTATTCACGACTTGCGTATAAATAAACAGGCAAAAAATACGCGACAAAGTTAAAGTATTACTGAAAGCCTTCAAGTCGATAGTTGCAGGGTGTGAATCAGTGTGAATCAGACAATTTTACTCCGGTAAAGTTTTCTCAACTCTATTTTTTTAAGTTTGAAAATTTTGAAAGCCGTATTTTACACGCATATTTGTTGTTCACATCTACGCCAAAATGCAAAGTTTTTTCAATTATACTTAAATTTGATAAAGTTGCGCCACCTTATGCGCGCTCACTTAGAGAATATTTTCCATTTTCACAAAGCAGTGACCACAAAACAGAAACTGACAACAGACAAATGGTTAAATGCACAAATTGCTGGGATATTACAATTACAAAAACAGCTAAGCATATTCTATACAATATTTTTTGAAAAAATTTGTATCTAATGTTGAAAATGTTTACCATCGGTCAAAGCACATGCGAAAGTCTGCGGCAAGTCATCCCGTATCTGCTGCAGCGCACCTTTTAGCTCCAGATTGGTCTTCGGCTTTAAGTTTAGTTTGTAAAATGTCTGCAGCATTGCACCGTGCACATTAATATCACGTGATTAAAATCTGGTAAATTTGGCAACTTTTCAAATTTTACATTAAGGTCCGTTTAAGTAAAAATAAAAAATTCTCTGGGTGAGCGCGCATATTATAACATAATTTTTATCAAATTTAAGAATAATTAAACGAAACGTTGTAATTTAGCGTAAATTTGAACGCCGAATATGCGTATTGGCTATAATATGGCGTAAAAATTGTTAATCTTTAAAAAGTAAAGTTTAAAAAATTAGAGCAAAAAACTTTAACAGTTTACAAAGCTATGTAAGGGCGATATGAGTCAAAACTCGAAAACGGCAAAAATGGTTTTGGGGCGATATTATCGTGTGTTGAATTCCAGACTGGCCTTTACAAGACTAGTCTTCCTAAATACTTGAAAAATATTACTGTATATCCTAAACAAAATTTCGTTGTAGATACTTTTACTTAATTGACACATAATACCTAAGTAAAAGCCGTTTTCGAGTGTTAACTCATATTACTCTTACATAGCTTTGTAAACTGTAAAAGCCGCTTGCGAGGATGCGTAGGCCCATAGGCCTATCCGTTATGTAAGTTTTTATTTAATGTATTTTAAGGCACAGTGAATTTGAAAGTTAAAATAATATCGCCCCAAAACCATTTTAGCCGTTAACGTAATAATATTTTTATTTTTTTTCTTAACAGTAACGGCCTGTAATTTGCTGTTACTGGCACGCTGCCAGCATTGCAGCTAGCCTATTGACGTCATTGTCACTGACGTCACGCCACTGCGCGCACACGCAGACATGCCTGGACGTGTTTTTCTACCATGGGTATTGGCATTCACTGCAATATACGTGGTGTCACCACGGAGTGGTGTTCTACATTGTTTCGGCTTGCGACTTCTGTCTTTGTATTTTTATTTCAAATATTTAGAATGGCTAGTCTTGTAAGGGAAGTCTGGAATTCAACACACGATAATATCGCCTCAAAACCATTTTTGTCGTTTTTGAGTTTGACTCATATCGCCCATACAAAGCTTTGTAAACTGTTAGAATTTTTTGCTCCGGTTTTTGCTGTTCTAGTCGACTTTTGTCAAAATTTTTGGTATTTGATTTTATGACAATAAATTTATTTACTGTTTTCAGAATACCTCCGGGCGGGTAAAGGAAGTTAGTGCAAGGAAAAAAATTATGTGTAATGTAACAATGTCTGATGCTGCCAATTTTGTCTTTGAATAAGAACGGTTAGTTGGCGTGGTAACAGGGGTCGTCGAGACACCACCGGATAGCCCTAAATTCGTTGCCATGGCAACGGTGGTCGGCAGGGAAAAAATTTAAATAACACCATCGGATAGCCCGGGCCCGGAAATAGGGGTAGGTGCAAACAGCGCGCAATTATCTTTCACGGGGGCCGAGTTATAGTCATTTTTGTCCCAAAATTCGTTCAATTTTGTCCCAAAATTCGTTGCCATGGCAACAAGAATCGGCAGGGGAGAAATTTAGGTAACATCGTCGGATAGCCCGGGCCCAAAAATAAAGGGTAGGTGCAAACAGCGCGCAATTATCTTTTACGGGGACCGAGTTATAGCCTACCGCTTTGAAGTCCCTTTAGGCCGCTATGCAAATTTTTAAAAATTGTGGCATAAATAGGGGTAAGTTTTAAATGTTAAAAATTTTAATTGAAACCATATAAGGAATGTGTCCGGCCTCAGGACGCTTCGTTTTAGCCATTCGTGGCGTTTGTGCGAACCTGTAGCCGTGCGCAAGGAAAAAAATAGACGCCCGAATTTCGCACATGCGCAGCCACGCTCCCTTTGAACCGATTGTAAGCAAATTTTGTGTGTGGGGTCGGGTAAGCGATATGATCACTGACGCCAAGTTTTATGGAAATCGGTTAAGGGATTTCGGAGTTACAGGACCCCCCCCCAAACGCCATTTCCTATACTTAACGTGCATCGCCCTTACAAAGTGTCAGCACTTCCGTGCTGCACTGCTATTTCTGATTCAGAGTGTATATATGCTAAACAGTTTGCCGCAAACGCAACTAGGCCCCCTATATCTACACAAGTGATGGTGTAGAAATGAAATTGACAAAAATTGTCCTTTAGTCGGTTTTGCAATGACTAAACGTTGCCAAATTCGTTATTTGTTATTTTAAAACGTAGTCTACCGGTAGGCCCCCATATCGAACGTTGTACTAACCCAAGTGTAAACGCTCTGGCATTCTGACTATCGATAACTTACTGACTGGCAAACAAAATGTCACGTGAAAAAAAGAAAAAAAACAACAAAATCGGTGTGAACGTTTGACAGGGCAGGATTAATCAGTGTGTCATTTTCAGTTTGTAGTGTCAGAGGTCAAGTGGACGCTCGCACATTAGGTCGGACTGGACCGACATGTTATTCCAGTTATATTATTGATAATTATTTTCATTACTTGTAGTTTGTGTGTGTACGTGGTAGTGTTTGTCATCGGGTAATGTTTACGCGGTGCTGAAGATACCGGCTGACGAATGTCTGAACCGAACCATGTTCCACCGTGCGACGACCGTCATACTGTCCTTCATACACCAATTGAATGTCAGCTGTGACGTCACCAACAAGCGGAGGAACTGGTCGCAGCTCAGCTACGAACAGTTTGCGGATGAACTGATCGACCTAAGCTCCGTGTTTACCGACCACGACCATGACCATGACCATGACCACGATCACGACCATGATGACCATGATCACGAGAACCACCGTAGTAACTTTACCACCATCAAACCTACTACTCCAGCTGTGGATTCTTCCGATAATGGTAGTGGTCACCACAACCACGACCACGACCACGATCATGACCATGACCATGATCATGATCATGATGACCATCTACATCCATCTACTACTACTCCAGCTGTGGATTCTTCCGGTAATGGTAGTGGTCACCACAACCACGACCACGATCACCACCACGATCATGACCATGACCATGACCATGATCATGACCATGACCACCACCATGGAGATCACCACGATGGACACCACCACGATAATTCTACTACTGCCACAAATACCACCACAGCCACCAACGCAACTGCTGATAATGATGCTCATCACCACGATCACCATGACCATGGGCAAAACACAACACACAAGGATCACGATCACGGACATGACCATGGTCACGAAGATCACGGAGGCCACCACCATGACGACCATGACCACGGTGACCATGGCAACCATGATGACCATGATCACCATGGTGATGATAATGGCACACACCACCACGCAAACCACACAGAAAAGTACGCCTTCACCCAGGGTCAACTGGAACATCTGCTGAGACGGATTTCGAACAGCTATCAGCCCGGCAAATCACCCGCACTCGACAGATCACAGACAGGACAACTGGACTACGCCTGCGCATTCGGAAACGTGAAGGTTTGTGGTGCTTTATACGATACGATACAATACGACGAGGATTTGCACTTAAAAATTCTCAAGCAAGCTGTAGGCTAAGCTTAATGTTGCGCATAAACTAACTTCAATTTTGTTTAACACTTGGTCAGCAAAGGCATGACGGCCGAATAAAAACTTTTCATTAATACCCAGACGTATCGGTTAACTTTCCGAATGAAAATAGAATGAAAGAGAATTGAGAATCGTTTGATGAAAAAAAATAAATAAAATGGGAACTAGAAATAACAGTCAGAGCCCGCAGACCTCCGCCAAGGCCATGTTGTTCGCCAGGTGTCAGCACCATATTCGGTTTGGTAGCGGTTTCCCTTATGCCCCATTGAAAGCAATGTTAACGAAAATTTTTAAGTGATTCAGAATCCAGGATTCCTTCCGGATTACCTCCAAAATTGAATCACTGGTAATGTTTGCCATTTCCGACATTCCCAGAAAATTTCAGAAAGATCCGTCCATAACTTTTTGACTTATCTTGCTGACACACAGACAAACAAACAAACAAAGTCTAACAAAAACATTACCTCCTTGGGGGAGGTAATTAAGTTGTAAATAAAAAATGGGAATGAAATGAAAAAGTGAATAAAGTCTTTGAAGAAAAAGAAGGGCGAAAAATTTGTTACCGCACATTTCTGCTGCAGACGATATTGTGATATCTCTTATATCGTTTGTTTTCAGTCGTTTTCGTCGGCAGACGTTTTGCGTGCCGTGAACGGTCAGAGATCACATAACAAGACGATCACAAGACGCGATCTCGGCAAAATGAGCTCTGTCATCGTCATGAAGCTACTCGCAGGTTTTTTTATTGAGTTGTTGCAAAGTTTCTTCAACTATTACGCTTACATATTGCATTTATGCTGGCAGAATCTGCCAAGACAGTGCGCTGAGCCACCCGTCGAATTACACGTATAAAACAGGAAAAGCATTATAAATGTACAAAACATTACGGCGGGCGGATGTAACAATAAAATTAAAATTTGGACGTAGGATGCTAAACTTAGTCCACGTGTCAAATTCTATGTAAATATATGCAATGCAACAGAGTTATAAACGATAAAAAAAGTTCAAAATGACGGCCGCCGCCATCTTGAATTTACTACCGTTGTCAACTTGGGTCACGTGGCCTATTTGCCGTAGTGACTGGCTACAATCGTGCAAAATATGATTACTCTACGTCAATCGGCGGTTGAGTTATTACCGTTTGTGCGAAAATCCTAGCGCCTCAGATTCGGCGAGTTTCTCGCCGACATTATGCACTTTATAAATTAAATTTACTTACTTACTTACTAATCCAAGATGGCGGCCGTAGCCATCTTGCCTTTTATTGTTGTTCAATATTTGGCATGGCTGTATGCATAAATGAAAAACATTTTTAATGTTTTTTTATAAAATTATTTTTTTAAAAACATGTCATATGTTTTTATTATTTTTCAATGTTTTGTTTTGGAACGCATGTTTTTTTTAATTTTTATGTTTTTTTTGTGTTTTTTAATGTCATGTTTTTTGTTCATGTTAAATCGTTAGAATAAATTGCTACAGATGTGTTAAAACTGTTAACGTGACTAGAATACTTGGTATTTTTCTGACATTTAATTGTTTCGTTCATAAATGAGTATGTACCATAATCACGGTTACATAAAATAAAAAAAATGCTTAAAGTAAAAAGTAGCGATTAAAAACAGCCGCAGTTTAATGTTTTTAAATAATGTTTTTTAATAATATTTTTTATAAAAATATAAAACATGTTTTATGTTTTTTTTTGCAAATGAATGTTTTTAACATCTATGGCTGTATGCAGGACATCAAACTTAGTCCACCTGCCAAACGCGTGCAAAATGAAGCAAGTTATGAGCCATAAACGGAATTCAAGATAGCGACCGCCGCCATTATGAATTTGTTATTTTTAAATTTTGATCACATGGCTTATTTTCGTTAATAATTGGCTACAATCGTGCAAAATTTGATTAATCTACGTCAATCAGCGGCCGTGTTATTACGTTTTGGGCAAAAAAAGCAAAATGGTTGCCGCCGCCATTTTGGATTATAGTTTTGTAACACTGGACCGCTCACGAAATTCACTTATAGATTTGAAATTGCCGTTCAAATTTCGCGTTTATCGTGTTCGTATTTTTCGAGATATCGCGATTCTAAACTTTCGCAAATTTGGCTTGAAATAACTATTCGAACTTGTAAATTATGCTTTTTAAAGAGTTTCGATCCCTAAATGTTATTTTTTATCATCAAGACCCTCTAAAAGGCAACAAACACACTTTAGTAAAAGAATATGCGAAATATATGTTACAGAAGCTAAATTATAGCCGATTTACGCCCAAAAGTCCCACATTTCGTTATTTTGTCCCAAATTTCGTTGCCATGACAACAGAGGTTGGCCGGAGGTAAATATACGAGTAAATAATACCATTAGATTGGCCGACACCGAAAACCATATCGTAAAACCAAAAATTGCGATTCTGTCTTGCACGTAATCGGAGTTATGACAGTTCAAATATTTTTTAAAAATTTTTCCATAGGCGCCATGTATTTTTTTTCGAATATTACAAATAAATAAATTAAACAATACATTTTTATTTCTTAACCCCAAAAAGGCACACCCTTGCTTGAAACTTTATAAAAATAGTCGACCCCTTGACATGCATTATATTATGCATTTACAACAAGGAAAAATATCGTAAAAGTATGAAAAATTTTACAAAATTTGCCTTTTATTTTGACAAATTTGTGTAAAATATGACCGTAGAAATTAAATTAGCATTTGCAATAGACAGAGCGTTTTATTTTGACGAGTTATGACGTATGTCATCGGGGTATAACTTTATAGGCCCGCTATAGAAAGCGCGTAAGTATTGGACATTTTGCTTTAGCGGACGATAAGGTTTTACATAAAAAACAAATTGCAAAATGTAGCTGCCACCAAAATAAAATTTCACAACCATTCTTTTCTGAGGCTTTATACATGTGTCTTCAATAAAAATGTGGTTACAATTTGTTTTACTGTGGGGAGGGGTATCTCCTAAAATAAGGCCCTTTTTCCAGATTCGCCGCTGCACTAAAACCCCGCCTTAACCCCAGTATAACAGACAGTACTCGATTTCGCACAGGGATAGAAGACTGATTTTACCTTGGCGGTTGATTATATGATTTACCATAACAGTAACTGAGTCTAGCATTAGACTACACCATTACACCGAATCACAAATTTTAACCAACAACTCTTAATAGCAGTAATAAAATAACGCAAACTTGAAGAAAATCGCGTTGTTTGCAGGCGAATGCATTCAGCGAGTTGAAGAAAGCAACGTTCCCGCTGCTGCAGAGTTTGTCCGCTCAATCTACAGAAACTACGCCTCCGAGCAAGACTCATGCAGACTCGACGTGCAAGGCAAGGCATTTCGTCACTTCGTAAATTAATCGCCGTTAAGGCGCATACAGCGCGAACGAGATGAACTAAACTAAAGTAAAATGACATGGTTTTGCTGTTTCAGTTTTATTTCACTTTATTAAACCAAACTGCAATGAGATGAACTGGAACTTAGAGATACTTAACCATGCCATGACCGTTTTTACGCAAACTCGAGCAGTTATAATATACAGTGTTTGATGATTCGAGATAATTTGGAACGTTTGGGCGTGACCCAGCAAAAACGTAATTAGATTTTAGGGGCGATCCGAATTTTTTCCGGATTCTGGATCGCTCAGGATTTTTTACCGATACGGCGTAAACTGAGACTCGATCCGTTGCGTTCGCCAGGTGGCGGCACCGTTTTCGGTAGAAGTTTGAGAGCTTTGATCGCTTTTTGGTTATTATACGGTTCGTACTAAAACGATTTTACGATGCCTATTATACAGTAACATAGAATTTCAATAAGAAAAAAGTTTTTGCACAAATTATGTCAAATAATTCGCAGTGTTACAGACAGCGACGTCGTTGGTGAAGAAAGACTGTAAGTTGAAGAAGGGGCAACCACAGAAAGTTGCAATTTTCATGGGTGATATGGGTGCTTAAAATTTTAATTTTACTTTAATTTCAAGTGGTGATTTTTTACGCTTACACCGAATTTTGTATTTCTGGAAAAACGTTTTCCGATAACATCTGGGGTGGGGCAATTGCATTGTTGCATTGGGCCTATACAGTATTGTAAAATTATAATTCAAATTATATTTTATAACACTATATTGGGGTGTTTACACGATCCAGCAAACGTCCAGCAAACTTCCAGCAAACGTCCAGCAAACGTCCAGCAAACATCCAGCAATTCACGTGTATTTGAATACAATCGCTGGAAGTTTGCTAGACGTTTGCTGGATCGCGAAACCGTCTCACGACGCTACTTATCACAAATTGGTGTGAATGCCCGTACATAGCGACGTAACTGAATTGAACTGAACTGACATGGTTTAGTTTTTGACGAACTGACTAATGGGCAAACAATAATGCATTACAGTAGGCACTGTATAACGGCATCGGTGGCCTACGTGACTACGCTTACGTATGCGTCAACCAATGACCAATAAGCTCGCCCTGCTTGCCCATTGGTCAGTTCGTCAAACAGTTCAGCTGCGTCGTTCTGTGCGAGCCTTAAGTGTCGTGATGCGTTGGTGCAGATATTGAGCAGTTGATGTCAAAACTGGGCGTTCGGTCGACACATCAGGATGATGACCACGATGGTCACGATCACGACCACGACCACCACGATCACGCACACAGACGTCGTCGACGGCGCCAGATTCAACAGTCCGATCCCACCGTCAACTACGCAGTCAACTCCACGGTTTGACCTATTTGCTATAGCCCACATTCCATTAGGCTACGCCGACTTTCACCGAAACTTCCCCGCGGGGAAGTAAGCCCTTATTATCTTGATCATCATCATCATCATTTTTTGCACGAGTGATATCAGCAAAAAACAATATAGCAATAGAGAGTGCAATAGGTACGAGTAAAAAGCTGAGAGTAGTTTATACGGAGACTGATATAAATTACTCGCGGGGCAGTTTCGGTGAAGGTCGCGAACGCGGACCATGAAAGTGGCGGACGCAAACCAGACGAGGATGTCACCGGAAAGTTTCGGCTTTTCAAACCATAGTTGCGACAAAGTTCGCGACAAATTCGTTTGTGTCGCATAATGACATTTACTTTAATCCGTCAGAAGACATGGGGAAAATCGGCGACAAAGTCCGAGAATTTTCGGTGAAAGTGAAAGTGTTTTTGTACAGTGTTACTCGACGGAGCAGTTGTTACTAAGTTTCGGCATTGACAAGACGGCTGGAGTGTCGCGCTTAGACTTCCATCGCCTGTGCCCGGCTGTCGTCCAACAAGCGTCCTCACAGGCTTGCCAGTCACCAGCCTCCACCGAGGAACCTACAGACACTACAGACGACGAACGACCAACTGATGCTGAAAGTATGATATACGTTTTTATTTACTAAAGCTACAGAGTGGGCCATAAAAAACCGTCCTCTTACATGTCAGCTAATTATGTCTTCCAAGAGTAATGTACGTTTAAAGTAAATAACGCACTTTGAAATATAATCAATTCTAAGTAACATGTGCAAATTTCGTGCAAATATTTTCAATAATTTTGTAATGGGATAAAATAAATGAAAGCAACCCAACTCTACAGGAAAAGCAATGGGGAAACAGTGTAACGTCATTTAACGTACGAAGATAAAGCGTCGATCAAAATCGTTCGCTAACAAAAGAGATGGGGCGCTAAACGCATTTGTAAAGAGTTTCCTAACAAGAATTGGGCGGTCAGTTTTGTTAAAGATCTTCTGCGCAGAATTGACAAGAGAAACTCGATCTCTCGAAAGGTCGGCAGTGGCCGGAAGCGGACTGTCCGAACAACACAGAATATCGAGTGTGTAGCGGAGCTGATATGCAGCCAGAAAGGCCACTCTGGGTCCAGCAAAATTCCGAGAGAGATTCAGAAGGTCACACTGAACAGTTGTTTACTGCGAGCTGCCTCCGCTGTCTTCGGTCTTGGGCGAGTGACGCTGAGTTGGGTCCGTGGTTTAGCGGCTGAAGGTCAGCTTCCAGTATCCGTAGCCATTGTCACCATGCATCTATCTGGCACCGTTACGGAGATATGGCGCCTCAAAGATAATGGGGTCACGACTTTGACCTTTTGAAGTCACATGGCGTCATCGGTCACGTGATCATTCGACTCGCGGTAGCGACTTCCTATGGGTGGTCCATAGTGATCATACGTCTATCTAGCACCGTTGTGGAGATATGGTCGTTTGAAGTTCTTCCAGGAAGGCTCTTCCAGGAAGAGAGGTCGGTCGTCGGTCGGTTCTCAATATTACACTTATCTCATATACTCGTCTTCGCTACGATAGGAACGTAGCGCGCGTGGAGTAAAAAAGAGGAAAAATCCGAAATATACGTTTTGTAGGGAATTCAATTCTGAGTATAATTATGTGAAAATTTTTTGGATCATGACGTCATCATTGTGCCGTCATCTGTTAATAAAACACAGTGTATTTGTGTATTATTTTCTCCACTACGAATCTATCATAACTTGCAAGTGACAAACAGCATAGGAAGAAGAGAAACGAAAAAACTCAATAAGTTAATGTCACCTCTTTAAATGTTAACCAATAATGTTGCATTTTTCAACATATTGTCGGAGTTTGTTTGAACACTTGTTCAATCTGTTAACAAGTTTCTGAATGTCCAGTGCAAAGAACGATGCTGGCTGCTGTCCAAGCCACTGATGAACGATTGATTGCACCTTAGTAGCTGGTGCAGTTTTCTACCCACCTATCAATCAATCAATCAATTAATCAATCAATCAGTCAATCAATCAATCAAAAAATAACCACTTACAAAAGTGACCAGTGGTGTACAACACACCTAAAAACTAAAATAAAACCTAAGGATAATGTACAAAAAGTAAAAATTACTCAGAGATAAAAAGCTAGCTGAAACAGTCGTTTGAATGACGCAGTGTCAGATAGTTCTTGAAGTGACGGTGGCAGACTGTTCCACGCAGCTGGTGCAGCGTAGGAAAACGCACATTGTCCGAACTTTGGTCGTGTGCGTGGTTGCTCGTAGCGGAGACTGTTGCCGGACCGAAGTCGTGTTCGTGATGTGACACTGGCTGTTTGTGTGACAATGTCAGTAAGATAAGTCTGATGGTGCTTGTGACGTGTGAATTAAATGCATCAGCATTTCTTACACCAAACGTGTAATGTTGGTTTCGTAAAACACGTGTCGCTTATATACCGCATGCATCTCAGAGTGAATTGATTTGCATTAAATCTTTTTGCCCACAAAAAACAACAACGGCACGCTGTTCATTACGGGACGATTTCAGTAGCAACGTTGCCTCAATTAATGTTTATAAATGACGTCACAGTGACGTCGTCGTAACAGAACTCACAGCTGGTATTCAGAATTAAATTCCCCACCAAACGTATATTTCAGATTTTTTTTCCTGTTTTCAGAATTAATGTAATGGCGCCATTTTGTAAACTTATTTATGGAACGACCTTCGTAATTACAGTCTCATACAATCATTTTAAACTAGGCATAGGGGTTTATTGTTGGATAAAAATCGCAAGATAGGCTACGTTCTGAGTGAAACGGTTGGAATGTGTGTAAATGCAGTGTACGGCTACGGAACAGTTGCGATACTCATCATCACCGTCATCTCGCTGTGCGGACTGCTGATCATCCGGTTTCGTCAGAGGCCCGTCTACTACCACATCATCAACGCTATGCTCGGTCTTGGTGTCGGAACGCTGGTTGGCGACGCCTTTCTTCACCTTATTCCACATGTACGTGTCGTCATCATAGATGTAGTAAACGCTTTGTTTTATTCTTGCCACGCTTTTACGTTTTTAATATGTTTTAAGAACGTGTTTTACATGTGTAAGACAGCTTAAATCGGCTACAAGAATTAAGTTTGTTGTTATCCGCCTCCTTAGCCCACAGCCTAGAAATCTAACCACTCAGAGATCCGAGAAGTGTGACTATGTGGACGTCACTGACCTTTTTCATAAGTTTTCGTTCCGGAATGTTAGAGAACTTTAATCGTTTTAGTTCGGTGCAGTTGGACTAAGTTTCGCTGTCAATAAAAGCACTTATCTGAGTAAATTCATCGTAATCTTTGTCGCTAGCTGCCTTACACATGTTTGGTCGTCATCATCATCATCATTAGCAGCAGCAGCAGCAGCAGCAGCAGCAGCGTATGTAGGCCTAGCAGCATTTTAGGCGAAATTGCTTCTTGCAGGGCAGACGATTTCGCCTGTACACATTTATCCGTAGCGTGGTCTGTCTGTCATCTCTCTGTTTGCGTGTCGTCTGCATGTCATTCGTGCGCCGCTGTCATATTAGGCTAGAGGTTGATTTTAACGTCATACGCTATATAAATTCACGCATTACTTACTTTATTACTTATAGTTAAACTGCTGAACGTATTTAAATGCCATTAGAAAGGTATACTTGTGGCGTCCAACGAGACTGTGTGTTAAATGGCGGTCTCTGACTCCCAGGGAAAGGCGAGATTTAAAAATCAAGCCCCCGGATAAAACGTGCAGTTGCAAAATACAGCCAAACATTTGCTCCTGTGCTGTAACGTGGAGAGTGCAAATGAAAAGTTGGGTTGACTTGCCGCGGCGATTCCGCCTTTTACCAAATTACTTTTTGTCTTTTAATTACTTATTTTTTGTGCAGTTTTCTAATACGGCAAACTATGCGCTTTGTCATCGGTCTGTTTGTTTGCCCGATACAGGTTTGCTACTTAAAACCAAAAAAACATACACAAAATAAACTATTGCCAGGACAGGGGTAACTCGTTCGCCAGTTTTCAGATTAAACGGTCAACAGCCTCACAATATGTCGGCACTGGGCTAACATGGTTTTTGAGTTTATTTTTCACGTTACGACGCTTGCTTTTCATCCAATCATCCAACGCAACAGACGCAGCGTTTTGGCCGTTGCGTCAGCGGCGTTCGTTGCGTACTTTCTTGCGTTTCTTGTGTGTGTTGCATACTTGTTTGCCCACTTTTCTTGCGCTGCCAGCTGCGTCTGTTGTTGTGTGTTCATGTCAACTCAGCCTCCTATCCTCAGTGGGATGGGACATGAGTAGTAGCGTACGGGCTCAGGGGTGAAGACATAGTGTGGCTGATTTGGGCAGTGGTGTGTCTGCTTGCTGCAAATTCAGGTTTAATAATGTTTGCTGACGCGGGCAATGGATGGCCGCGTAGTGCGATGCGGTATCATTTGCTCATGCCAATCAGCTGCCACTTCCGAGATTGTAAAGTGCTTCTGGCTACGAGTTAGTCTCATGTAAAAAGCGCTATAGCAAGTACTAGATTTCATCTGTACCTTTCATCGCTTCTAATGTTGCGTTATGGCCGTTACGTCTTCTATGCATTCGTTGCGTACTTTCTTGCGTTTCTTGTGTTTGTTGCAGTGGCGTATTTAGGGGGGACATGGTGCGATGGCCCCCCTCCTTTGGCCCGATCATGAAATTTTTTTACAGGCGACTTTATATGAAAAGGTGCGTTTTTTGCCGTTTTTCAGCAAATTTCAGAAAAAAATGGGCGAATTTGCGGCTTCCATTGAACATTCAAAAGCAAAAAGTGTTTCAGCTTCAGGGGGCTTCGCCCCCCTGGCCCCCCGATCAGGGGCTCTGCCCCTGGACCCCGCTGGGGGCTCCGACCCCAGACCCCCGTTATAG
>Ga0209367_1006753_pt1 | contig 15853 bp, 7 predicted proteins | sample WorMetLIZISLAND2_FD_187412 | JGI IMG/M metagenome (GOLD analysis project Ga0209367, IMG submission 187412) | Marine gutless worms symbiont microbial communities from Max Planck institute for Marine Microbiology, Germany - Olavius geniculatus... ... | reverse complement strand
GAAATAAAACCACCATTCGGTGACATATAGTCTCATTAATAAGTGTGCCAAAAATTATTATAATCGGACATTCATTGTTCCAGTTATTGCCAAAAATGTAGTCACATGCTTTTTTTTGAGACACAGTGTAGTTTCAGGATCAGTAAAGCTTTCCCATAAATCTGAAAAGGGTCACCCCAAACTGAATGAGAGAGGGGTAGGGAAAATTTGCGATTTTCAGCTGATACGGCATTGGCTGAGCAAGACAGGTCGCACCCTGTGGTGAGTACAAATAAAACAGTACAGATAATTAGCCGCCGGTCGTCTGGCACCCTCTGGCGACTGTAAAAGAAACATCGTTGCTAGGATGGGTGAACTTAGATTTTGTTTCACTGGGCTTTCAAACATGTGCCACTGTTGCACGTTCCTCTTTGCTTTTGTTGTTACCACTGTTACAAACGACACTTGAGTATTAAATTTCCTATGTCTTCACAAAAACCACCAGTAGGCTTTTCAAAACACACATGACCCGGCAACGTTCATTCTTTACAAGGTACATGTGGACAAAAAAGACATCTTTTTGTTACTAAACTACATCAGCAAGAGAAAATACTGTTGTCTTCACCCCAGTAAATACTAACACAATTATGCTTGTGTAGGCAGTTGGTAAAGTGTTGACAAATAACCTCCGTTCAATTAAGGCCTCCATTTTCCACACTCTTCTCTCACTTAACACCCTCATTCGGGGTGACTATGAAATTCAGTCGGGCAACACTAGGCAGCACAGTACACAAAAACAAGACACAAAATAAAGGATCATGGTAATGGTATGTATCTGTGAAAACGACATGCCGCCCTCCAGCAACGGGCATGCTACCAGATACGCTGAATGCAGTACCATGCATCAGGCAGACTGTATGAGGACCGCTGACTGCCATCCTCAAATGGCACATGCCACCCAAGTGGTGATCGCTGCACCACTGTTCTGTATCTGTTTGGTAACTGAAATAACAAACAAATTACATGCCCACATTAACTGTCACTGATCAAGCAGAGGTAATAAAACGTTAGCAAGCATGATATTGCTCCAATAGAATACTTAATCAATTATAACTATTATATATTTAACATAAAATAAAATAAAATAAAAACAGCAGTGCTGGGGGTTAAAAAAATAAAAGGGGCAGAAAATAGCAAATTTCCAATAGGCACTGCAAAATTGTAAATTCTAACAGATAGATGCAAATTTCTAACACGATGCTAAAAACTTCAATTTTGCCCTTAAATTTCTTTAAAATAGGATGTTTAGAGCCATAAATTGGGCATTTATACAAAAAGTTTTGGATGAAATTTTTTGGACAAGGAGAGAATTTTCAAACAATTTTCCAGCAGCCCAAAATTTAGGCGGGAAAAGCAGTTGCCCGCCCTTACCACTTAACAAAAACGTTAACAACTAATGCTTCACTCTGTCAAATATTTGGTAATAAATATTTCTTAGACAGCTACACTGCAATAATCATATAATCACACTGTAGTTAAACTGAAACACATATAAATATGTCCGTATCTTATGCCTCCACTACATGTAGTGTAGTGTTTCTTGATTGTCAACAATACAAGCAACATAACTGATTACTGCTACTTCTAGCTACTGAGTGAGACTATGCTTAACATTTATTCTTTTAAAAACTTGCTGCACATCTACTCCGTTTGAATGAGTAAATGGAAGAAAATTACCTTAAAACGTAATTTTCCCGTCATAAAATTTGTAGCAAACGTGATCTGTCGCTGTCGTTGCCAAAGCTTAAGTCTCGCTTCCAGTTTGGCAGGAAGCACATATCTGTGATCGCGAAATTCGTCATTTGTCACGATGAAAGTTTGTTGTCCAAAGTAGAGTGCAGCATACAGCATAAATGGATCATCACTGGATCTGAACAGCATCAAATACAGCCGCCAGTTCTCAACTAGTTCTAAACTGTATGTAAATCTCTACAACATTCACGATTGCATGCATAACCTGACATTACTAATTCTAGCTTTTGTTTAACTCGTTTTCATTTCTAGATTTATCCTACTCCAAGTTAAAACCCTGCATGGAAAATCTTTGGATTTATAGTAAAGCAAAACTTTATAATGCCTCTAATGCCAGAAGTCCTTCCTGTCCTTAGACAACAAGCCTCAACACAATCAGATAAATAAACCTATAACCAAAATCAATGAATATATGCCATGTCTTTCATCGCAAAAATGTATGGTGCACGTTTAATGAATTTTGGCTAATCAGTAACCAGCAACCAACAATTTCCATATCTGCACAGCATCTGACTGCACTGACTACAGGCTAGGGAACAAGAAAGTCACTCAAATTATAAAGCTAAAGTTCCACTACTATATGCAGTGCAGTAGTCTAATTACTATTCACCACTTGACTATAATTAACAAAATCTATGCCCTTTATTAGGCTTATAACGATGACTAAGTGCATTATATACAAATATCTGCATAAAATATATCTTGATAGAAACCTAATAATTTGGCATAAATCAGCATAAGTAGATGGGTTAAGCAACAATGCAGTACTGATAATGGTAGACTGTCTCTTGAAGAAGTTGCTGACAGTTCAGCCTGCCATTAAAAATCAAAATGCTAAAAGAAACAAGAAAGGCACAGGATATTCATCCGACAGTTAGATAAATAACCGGTCCTACCAGGGCCGGCTATCCAGCCCCTGCCTTGGCCGCCTGTAGCCGGTACCACGTCACCATGGTGCAACTGATCGCCAGTCAGCCAACTGGCAGCTCAAGCCAAGAAAGTAGTCTGACCATCACAGGAAAGCCAGTCAGCATTTTTTGTATTAATTACTTAATTTGACCAATTCATGACAAATATTATACGCTTACTAGCGGTATGCAATTATAAGGACATAAATCTTTCAAAAATGCTCACCCTAACCTAAACCCAAACCCTGATCTAAACCCTAAACCTGAAACGCTAAACCCTACAACATAATATTGATGCTAACGCTACATCAAGCGATGGTGCTTCCATGTAGCGAACGCCGTTGAGTTTTTCGTCGTGTGATGCGTAAAATATCTGTAAATTTGCAGGTTTTAATGTCGTACCGTCTTTTCTAATTTTTCAACACGTTTCTACACATTTCGGCAACTAACACTAACCCTATAACTAACCCAACCCCAAACCAAACTTTTATTATATTTCTGAATTATGTGCAATAGTGCAACACCCGAATAAAACTGGCAAGTTTGACTATATTTGCAAATACAGGGGCGCAAGCATCAAATTTCTGAATTTGGAAAATTACTCCTCAGAATTAGAGCTGTGGAACAGTGGAAGTTAACGATTAATTTAATCATTAACAATTAAAAAATGTTAACAATGAAAAATTTTTTTAATGATTAATCACAAATATTGTTTTACTTACTTACTTGACTTACTTAGATTTTGGGCGAAAAGTAAACAATAATGGCCGACAGCAAGTTAAACAAGAAATTTGAGCTAATGCTCACGAGACACGCGAAAGCCTATAGCAGTTCCGGTTCAGTAGTTCAGCTGAAAATTGAGGTGTTCACGCTATGTTAATATACAAATACCAAATTCTCTATATGGATCGCATAACGATAGTAGCGTGGCGCCACCGTGTGAATGATATAGACTTGTGTCGCAGCCCGAAATCGCCAAAAAATCCATAATACCACCTATTTTGGCGTTCAAGGTCATTCAAGGTCATTGAATTCAACGCCAATCGAAAGCCAGTGTACGACTTCCTATTAGTGATTAATAGTAACCTAGGCCCTATCTTGCACCGTTACTGAGATACAGCGACTTATTGGCCAAAAATCGCAAATTATGCATACCCCCTCTCATTTAGCGCCCTCGTTCAGAGTGACCCCCTTCGAATTTATGAAAAAGCTTAACGGTTCCTGAAACTAGAGTCTTCCAGGCAGCCGACGGTGAAGGTTTGGTGATCCTAGCTTGCATCATTTTTGACTGATGCACCCGTGTGACAGACAGACAGACAGACAGAAATGCGATGGCTAAGATGCGCTAAAAACAGTAGCTGCTTTCACGCATAAAAATACTGAGCTAGCTAACTGATCGTATGTCTGATTATTTTGGATTTAAATTGTGTGATGATGGTACAGTTGATTTTTCTGAAAACGTTTTCTGTATGATTTGCCCAAATCATTCGTTTATCATGGTTTGAACATGTTATAAAATTTGCGGAAAATTAACTAAAATTAATGATTAATTAGTCGTTAATTTTCAAAAAGTTAGCTAAAAAATTTTTTTAATTGTTATCAGCACTACTCAGAATAAATATCCGTTCCTCAACGAACTGGCTAATTAATTCAGGCTATTTTTATGGCTGCCAGATAAATAGTCAGCACGAACAAAAAACAGGTATGTAACATTACTAACACATTTTGTGTGAAAAACCAGCCAGTATGCGCACTGCCACTGTGTTTGTAAACCTCCAAATTCTTTAAATGTCGACGACCAAAAACCAAAACACGGTGACCATAGTGAACAAAACGTGCAATAGCTTGCTGAAGCTGAAACAAGAAATGAGGCAAACTTTACAGATATCCTGTAACAAAGAATTTCTACAAAATGCATAGAGAAATGCAATCTAAAGTATGATAACAACCATGCAATTGCTCACAAAGGCTTGTAACAGGGTTCTCACACTTTTACTGATAAAAATTTATAGGGCTTTTCAAGGACTTTCCAGGACCATCAAAAAATTTTTTCATGACTTTCTCGAAGCCCGTGAATGGCTAAATATAAAGACAATTAGGAGTTACTTACTGTACATACAAAGTGTAATCCAACAATCCACATAGTTCTTCATAAGCAAAAATTGTCAGGAAACTGTTCAGTTACACTTATTTATAGATATACAACGTGGTCCATAAAAAACGTGCCACTTTTATTTTTTGAATAACTTCTTGAAACACTGGCCGATCTTAATAATTTTTGGCACACGACATCAGCAAATAACTTGATGCAAATGACTGTAGTTTTGGCCACCTCACTTTAATACTGTCGCTACAATGCCTTGTGAAATGCAGATGTCGTAGTTTGGCCATTTACAACAATGAATTCAACTGGATAGTGCACACGTCGGCTCAGAAATGATTAACTGAAAAGTGACAAACACGACTTGCAACTATTGTATTTCAAAAAGTCACACGTGTCACATCACATCCTCTTTATTACAGCATGTGCTCAAAATGTCTAGTGCAAATGCAAGTGGCAAACATTGACACCACTCGCAAACAGCAGGCTCGACAGCCTGCATTTCACAAGGTAGTGTAGCGACAGTATTAAAGTGAGGTGGCCAAAAGTAAGGTCATTTGTGTCGAGTTTCTTCCTGGTGTTGCACGCCAAAAATTATTATTTGCCAATGCTGCACGGAGTTATTCAAAAAATAAAGTGGCACTTCTTTACGGACCACGGTGTACAATAATAACAGACTTGTAGTACTCGAGTCCGGACTTGGACTCGAGTCCGGACTTAAGTCCGTTTTTGCTGGACTTGGACTTGGGCTCTAAGGACTCGGACTTGGACTTGAAAGCTATGGACTTGGACTTGGACTTGGAGGCTCTGCCAGCAAGTCCTTTTTCAAGTCCTTTGTACTTACAAGATCGATAGCACTGTAACAGACTACTTCGCTGTGGCCTTGTAAATCGGTGTAAAAACGAACCACCACCAAAGAGATAGAAGTTGTTCGCAAACTGCATGCACACCATAGAACACCACAGTGACACTGCGACTGATGTTTCAGTGGCCAAGCTTTTAGCCAGATACTTGCGTGCAACGGACGGTGACTGTGACTCAGAGCTGGTTGACTTCTGGGTTCGCAATAACGCCACATATGACAAACTGATACCAGCTGTGCGCCGTACATTTGCCATTCCGGCTTCAAGTGCACCAGTGGAAAGGATTTTCAGCCATGGGGGCATTGTGCTATGCCCGAATAGAGCAAGAATGTCCGACAAACTTCTGTCTGAACTGGTGTTAGTGAAATGCAACATTGTGTGAATAAGTTTAGATGTTGGACTGTGTAAAATTATCAATGACGGCCAAATTAATGTCATCAATTAAAATTGCTAACAATATTTAAGGATTAGTTCTTTTTTGTGTCCAATAGTGTTTTACTCAATAACAGCAAGAGAAATAATATTGGAATGGGATAAAACTGCTTGCAGGTTTGTTTTTCCTACTGGACTTGGACTTGCCTTTTTTGAAGAGGACTTGGACTTGGACTTGCCCGTTTAAGGTGGACTTGGACTTGAGGATAGGGGACTTGGACTTGCCTGTTGCTGGACTTGTTACAAGTCTGAATAATAAAGGAAGTAATTCAGCGGTTTTTCAGTTCCAGCAATTTGCTTGCTATGCTAGTGCTACACGTAGTTTATTTTGAAAACCTAAAAATTAATCACCTAAACTATCCAGAATTTCCATTTTCTAAAACTTCCAGGGCCTTAAGCTTTAATTTCCAGGACTTACCAGGTCCTGGAAAAATGAAGAAAAAATTCCAGGACTTTGGAAAATGCACTGAAATTTAATTATACACTACAGGAAAATGTTATGCAACTCTCAAAAATCAGAATCATCAGTAATAGTCCAAAAGTTTACCAAGCTTCTTTTCACGTATATGACTTTGTAGTCAGTCAACAAAATGATCAATGGAAAGCACACTCACACACTGTCAAATGCCAAGAGTAAATCTCATGAATAGTTTTAAACAAATAGCAGCTAATATTTTGCAACACAGTCTTATCAAATGCTTATCAGCTACAGATCTCAAGAGATATAATGGTCTGTCGTAATCATCAGAGTCAATGTTGTCACCTATGCCACAACGGCTATGACAGTGTGCTCTACTGCTGACTTAAGAAAGTGTGACACATTAACAAAGGTTAACTACCTACATCTGCAAACTGAAAGTAGCATTAGTATTTTAACGGTATGGTAAAGTAAAAGGCTAAATTCACCCACCAGTTGACTTCTGGCCTTTGGAGAATCTCGAGTAGCAGCAGCAATGTTGAGACCATCAAATACAACAGTGAACGGATGTGACTGATGCTGCTCTAGAAAACGTCTGAATTCTGCCAGCTCCCCTGGCGATGAATGTCTGAAAATGTCACCATCTCGTAACAAAGATTCATTCATAAATGCCTCTTGCAACTCCAGAAATTCGTCATCAGTAATATGTTGATGATGTTCAAGCACACTGCTACAATTATGGCAAAAGCCGTTCTTGGCTATCTTTGTCTCCTTAATGATCAGACTATCCCCATCTGGCTGGCTGTAATAATGAAACACAAACAGTATACACAACCAAATGCAACTACAGCTAACCCTGAACTGCCAAATTTAGATGCCACCGCCAAATTTTCAGTGTCAGCCGAAAATAAATTCATCTGTACCAGAAGTTTGACCCAAAAATCCAGCCAATTTTCTGGCAAGATTTTGACCCACTTGAAACCTCTTGTACACAGAAAATAAATGCTATACGATATTTTGCAGACCTGTAGTTTTCGACTGGTGCTTAATGCTATTTACCATGCTCAATAAAAAAGTAGGGTAAGTAGGTACTTTCAATAGCATCTTCCAGCGATTTATTGGCACGCCAATAAAGTTCGGTTTCTAGTGCTCCATAAACCAGCTGTACTCTGTACTGGTGCAATGGCATCATTAGTTCCAATAGTCACTCGCTATTCTTCTCACTTACTGGAACAGACACAAACTAAATAAAAATGTGTTCCTGTGTGGCAACTAAGTGGATTGTTGCAAATTAAACTGCAAAGACAGCCTCTTTAAGCCCAAAATTTCTGAATGCAATCAATGATAGCAGGGCCATCATGGCACTAAATGTTTCTGTGTAAAATTATTGAAACAAGTACTAAACTCAACATATCAGTACTAACTGTATTGTTGATACAGCGTACCACTTGTATGCTTGTGTTGCAATAATTATATTAACGTTCAGCTCAAACGAATATTAGCCAAAAGTTCTTAAACCAAACATCAGCCCAAAAAAAGTAGCACAAAAGTCGTTAACCAGAGTATTGTGTCAAAAAATTAGACTTCTACTGAATCAATGAAAAAATAAGTTTAATGAACACAAATACCTAAACACTATTAAAAACAAAAGACCATCAAAAATCACCAAACAGATCGATCAATTGTTTGCTGCAGTGTTTTTCAACCTTTTTGCTGCAGCGGAACCCTACATAAATGTGACAATCACTCACGGAACCCCATGCAATGATCTGCGAGTCCAGCAGCAAAGTGGAATTTGCAGGGTGTCTGGGGACGTCCCCAGCAAAGTCAAGAGGCAAAATCTTCAAATGCTGATGGTAAAGCAGCAGGCAAAAGACTTGTTTAATTTAACCACATATTTAGCAATTGTATTTCCCCCGTAACCAAAAACACATTCCACGGTGGTCGCCAACAGCCAAAAATTATCATTAAATTGTTTTACGTTTTACGCCAACTGACAGCTCAGGGGGTCTGGACCCCTCAGCCAGCATGCGCTGGTGGGCAAAACTTGTTATATTTTTCAAGCAAAATGTTTCAAGAAAGAAAGTCTTTCAATAAATGGACACACAATTTCTCAACACTGACACTAATAAGTTAGTGTTCGGCATTCAATGCAAATATTCTAACATTGTTAACAACAAGAAAAATATTGAACACTCTATGCATGGATGGATGGACCGATAAATGGCTATCGCTAATTTGGAACTAAGCATTCGGTACAGAGTACTTCTACGACATGGTCTGACGTAATTTTGCACGCCAGGTTATTTTTATTTTTTTACTATAACCAGTCACGGAACCCTTGGCAAATGCTCGCGAAACCCTTGGATTACGCGAAACCCCGGTTGATAATCACTGGTCTGCTGTCTACCTTTGAAGCTGTGTGATCAGAGCCTCAATTACAGGTTTACTAGGAATCCATGCAAAGTCCTGTAGAACTGCCAAAAGCTGTTCTGCTGATCCACTGACAAGAATATGCATGAACACTTTGTCATCTGGCATTGAACCCATTCTAAACAATGTTGTCATTAATTCCTGTGAAAGGTCATTGTCCCCATTCACCATGGCAGCAACAATAACTGGACTGTATTCTTTCGAGCCTGGTTCTGCTGTCATTTTCACCTGTTCAACAAGTTCCATGCAGTGACGCCAGTACCGAGTTTTTGCAAGTGCAGAAATTAGCAAATAAGCTGACACATGGTCAAACACATCGTATTCAGCACGAAGTTCATCATACAGAGCAAGAGCTTTTTCACGGTCATCTTCAGCACCATGATGAATGCGTATAGCTATAGCCGACACAAGCCTCAACAACCGATGTCGGTCTGACAGATTTGCAATGTAATCAACAAGAGACAGACCAACATCAGAAAGTCCTGGAATGGCTTCATTTTTCATTGCTATATGATGCAGCAGTGACGTTGGCCAGAGATGAAGCAAACGAGATGAACCAGAACATTGCTCTGCACCAACAGCTGACCATTCATCATGAGTGAGCCACTTTGGTTCAGTCATCACTTCATTGTAAATCCCTACTATCACTGAAACTAGAACCTGAACCTGCTTATCCCCAAAAGCTTTGTGCTCATGTTCCCCGGATGAGTCACCCATGTGTTCGTTTTCAATGTAAACTTTGGTGACTGAATCGGCAGAAGACAAAACAGACTTTTCACATTTACTCCGATGACTGACGGTCCTTGACGTGCAAAAACTATACAACGTGGGACTAGTGACCTCAGATTTCCTGACAATATGTGCTGCTCCGTAAACGCCATTTACTGGCACTACGGTTCTGCTACATCCAATCCATAAACGTTGTCGAAATATTGTGGCACCCAGTACGCTGAACAAAGTTGTCATGTTGAAAGTATAAAAACGAGTTTCCAGATTCTTCCTATGACCGCAGAGGCATGGATGAACGATGACCGAATGAAGCACTGTTAAATAGCCAGTTTACTACTACAGTTTTAGTCCGTAACAAAAACTGGCTGATTTTGACGACATCAAATCAACAGTGTTTTCATTTTCGACTAGTACACACAGTTAAAAGCATGCAATAATAAAAAAAACGCTGAACAACATAGAATATTAAATTTGCAATGAACTAATGTTGTAAACACAAAGGCTGTGCCAAATGAATAATTTAGTACTCGCTTACTCGGAGAGTAACTTGCTTAGACAAACCACGCCATCTTTTAATACACTCCATATTTCCCTAAATCACTCGAAATTCTCACAGATCATGCCATCTTTCAAACCACTCCAATTTCCCTAATTGTATTCTTCTAACATTGAATATTTCTAGTTGATTTGGTCTCGAGTCAGGTCGAATTCAAACTTAATTTTGATCTTAGACCAAAATCAAGTCCAGACTTTAGTCTTAGATTACTCTTAGCAAAACTTGACCTCACGCAATAAATGAGTAAAAAAATAAAAGTAAAAGTGAATTTATATAGCACATGATGTTACAAATAACCTCTAATGTGCTAATGATCACTTCATTGGCCGACTATTAAAGTCAAGCACATGCCATAGGCTTCTGTCAGTCATTTGTAATGCATGTATTGTGGCTAAATGGTATATGTCTTAACAGACATGAAAGCCCATCTGTCGCTAGGGAAGATGTGTCTATATAGTTCGGTTGCAGTATTGACATTCAATGTCATCCAAGGTTGATGATTTTCATCTCATCTGAAAGGGCATTTCCGATTTCCTATTAGTGATAGCAACCTACCGCACTGTTTAGCCACAATACATCATTCACATACAAGCAGACAAACAGACAGACACATGACAACCCGTGAAATAGACGCACTATACAGCATAGCAATGGCACATCGAAAACTGCCTAAATAAGTAAATAAAGTTGCCCGACAGCTACCGTGTGGTGCTAAGTCGAACCCCTACAACCTTCTACCGCACATTAATTGCATTATTAGGTATAAAGAAAACATAGAAAACACATCGACCACAAAATGACCTCCAAAGACTCACCTTATCTCAGCCACATCTTTACACTAGCTAACGAACAAATATCAATATCAACTGTTTAACACTAATATTCACAAGGTAACATGGTAAGGTGTGACAGCATCACTAATGATCACTTCGTTGCAAATTATCTGTTGAGGTTGCCAGTGAAACACCTTAAAAATCGGCCGATATGTGACAATTGTAAAATTGGGTGGCTTCCTTATTATCAACCACTGGACACTGATATCACACAAAGTGCATTGTTAAACAGTAAAGAAGTCTTTATGACGATGGTGCTGCACTGCTTTTACCACATCGGCACATTGACGAGTACACAAGTAAAACACATTAATCACAAGTTACCTAAACACATAGTGATGAACTACGGAAGAAGAGATCAAAAAGTAGGTACAAACAGTACACCATGCCTAGCTAGGGGTGTTGGTTATATGCAAATATGTGATCGAATATGTGAGCGCATATTTTGCCAAAACCCGCATATCACATATTTTTCCACATATAATGGCATTTTCAGAATTGCATATGCGAAAATTATGCCAAATATGCAAAAATTTGCATATATGCCGCATATTTCTGCATATGTGATCGCATTTTTCAGCATTTTCCTTGTAAAACATTGTTTTAAGACTGCTAAAGATTTTGGCGGCAAACGACTACCGGTATTTGCAATTAGACGCTGAATAAATTGAAGTCAAAAATGTCAAAACTATGCAGAAAAAGCCTATTAATGATCATGATTATGATTCTCCGTCACTCAAATTTGCATATGCTGGAAATATGTGGAAAAATATGCTGAATATATCCGGCATATGCAGCATATATGCCAGATATATGCGTTGCATATTTTGCACATATTTTGCCTCCAAAAGTTCCACATATTTTAAGAAAATTCTTTGCTATAAACCAACATCCTTAACTAGCAATATGAAATACATACCATTAATACACCATACATCTCTGTGATATGCACACTAAATTGCAAAAGTATGACAATGAAAAAAAACAAGTTACACGTTAATAAAACCTGTACAATGCTGACAGTCTAAAGGAAAATGCTTTAATAATCCTACCCCTCAGAGAAACAAAAACACACTGTAATTGATTACAAAATACCAAATACAACAATGATAAATATGAGAGGCATTCAATAAGTTCCAGGACTATTCCAGGACTACATCCTTAATACGACGACAGTAAATCACACATTTCTGACAGTTATGTTACTTTTCAACATATTCTCCCTGCAGTTTACTGCAGTGTTCCCATTGTTCTACAAGTCGGCCGGAACCCGTACATTAAAATTTTTGTTGGCACCTGTAGAAATTTCCGGACATAATGCTGTAGAACATCTTCATCGTTCTTGAACTTAATTTTTTTAATGTATCGAAGTGATTCGCTCTGTGGTCCAAACAAATGAAAATCACTTGGAGCTAAGTCTCGGCTGTATGGCAAATGCTGCAACAGTTTCCAGCCCATCTTTTCAATTTTTTTTAACCGTCTAATGGGCCTATTGCACGGTGGGGCACTGCCATTTTAAAGAATGACACCTTCCTGCAGAAAACCTAGTCAATTTTTGCAGCGAATTGCTGGACGTGATCAATCGGACAATAATGCACAGTAATATTGTTCATTCACAGTATGTCTTTTAGGCAAAAAGTCTGCGAGAACAACTCTCCAAGTAAACCAAAAATGCTTTGTCTGCAGCTGACCGTTTTCGCCCTATGCAGGGCTCCAACAATGACATCATCACTAACTGACTGATGATTGCTGCAAAAGTGGGCAAACTATTCAAATGCTTTCAAACATGATATAGTGTCCCTGCTGATTATTACAGATAACCTACAATAGATTTAAGCAATTTCTACACCTTCTGCGACTAAAAAATTTATGATTATTCTCTGCATATGCCAAACGTCAGCGCCCATCATTTATATCTTAATAATAATGACGTCACAGCGTGACATCATAAATGAAACCACAATAAGTCATGTACAATAGTGGCTTTACAACTATATAATAGTTTTGGTTTTCAACTGTCACTGTGTGCTTACTGAGAAGAACAGTCCTGGAATTTATAGAACATCCCTTGTAAACTGAGAATACTGGAAATACAGGGTAACACAAAATAAAGCAAAAATGTTAAATTTTCACACTGTGTATAACTGTACACCACACACACTGTTATATCGACAGTACTTGCGTAACTGATCGAAAAATGCTAAACATGACTGCACTGACTGAGGCTAAATCATTTCCAAAATCATGACCAAGCAAACACCCACGTTAAGCATGTTCAACATTTTATGCATCTCCCTGCATATCTCGTACAAAGAGCTACTAGCAAAGATTAAGACATTAAGTTCCTCTGTGATTTGTTAACTGTGACAATGCATCACTATAAGAGACAGGACTGATGAAAATGACATTAAAAACTCACATGCATAATCTGGTTAATGAAAAAGCAAAGTGAATGACATTCCTAATAAACACGGTCATGTAGAACATGCACCACATGTTCTATGAAGCTGCAAAGATAATATGTTAATATGTACAGGCGACTAATAGTGAAACCAAGGTTAACAAACAATTTCTTTTTTTTTGTAAAAAAGTCGAACCAGGTGGATTTTATTGGGTTTTGTTTTTTTTGAGCATTAAACACAGATTTTTAAAATGTCCCAACTTGAGTTTTTAATCAGAGTTTTTAATCCAGTTCCTACTTAAGTTCAAAGTCAAGCCCCAAGTCAATACAAGTCTTAGCAAAACTTGACCTCACCCTGGCATACTGGGTGCCAGAATATTTCGACAACGTTTTTGGATTGGATGAAGCAGAACTGTAGTGCCAATAAATGGCATTTAGGGAGCAGCACAGAATTCGAACTTGATAAGTTTTTATGGGTTTTAAACTATTAGAATAAGCAGAACTGCATACAAAAAAATATCTAAAAATTTGCAAATTCATAGGTTTAAAAAGCTTCTAAAACTTAAACACAAGTAAAAATTTTCATTATTGGTCAAACAAAACACTAAAATTGAATTATGTTTGGGGAGAGCTTTTTTCGCTGGGGTCATTAAGTCCAATAATACCCAATAGGTTTCTGGGTATGTGACAAGGCCATGAAACAAACTTCGTACTACAATGACTTAGCTGTCACAGTCACTGCTGCAGTTATCATCTCCAAACGTGTCCTCGGACAATGCGACCATCTTCTGTGACTTTGCAACAGCCATCTGCGCCAAGTGCTTTGCATACACGCAGCTGGCATTATTGATGTCAGCAACCGAGTCAATGCGATTCGACATACCAATGCAGGTATCATCTGTTATTTCACCAGAACACTGTAACGATGTCTCAGCTACAGGACTCGAGTTTAGTGAGCCCACAATCCCACCTATGTTGGCACTGGCCACTGGCACATGACATTCTTCGGAAGCCAAACCAATATTATTTAAAGCACGTGCCATCGCAGACTCAGCAGATCTCGTCTCTTCGAACTTTAGCTCTGGATTCTGTCGCAGCAATGCACAGCGCTCGCGCTCTTCCGTGTCTTTTGCTCGAACGGCAATCACAGTTCGAAGTTCAGACAGAACACGCAGAGCTTCTTGGCTGTCTCTCTGAAAGCACCAAAAAGTTTGGCACATAATGCAAAATCAAAAACGGCACTATTGGTTGACAGGCATGACTAAAGAACAACTAAAAAAACCTGTAACTGTAATGACTCATTACTCACTAAAGAAATTAACTGAATATAAGAAATTAACCGAATATTCAATTCACCAGCAAAGTCCGGATGCGGATATACACCATTACAACATGTGCAGAAAAAGCAGTCTATGGATTACTACAAGCTGAAAGCAATTTCATAATTTTCAGCATGCATCTTCCCGATAATTCTTTTTACTAAAAACAAACAAATCTATCGATCACTAATGTTGAAGACATAATTATGAAGCCATCAAAAGTGTTGAAAACTTTTGCTCCACCAAAGATTGTGACTATAGAGCATGCACAGACACTTGTGCCATCCATGCTCAAATGAAAACTTCTGACGTGTAACTAATCTCATTATAATATTTTGGGCCTTTAATTTGCAACTAATAGCAAAACTTCACAATCTATACATCATAACAGTAGACAATAAAAAAAGTGTGACTGTTAATAACGCAAATAATTTTATGTTATTGTAGCACTTATATATCACAATCTCAGTGCATGCATTGGCAGTGCTTAAACAAAAAATCTGTGCTAATGCTCACAAGATGCGTGAAAGACTATAGCAGTTCCTGTTCGCAAACTGTCAGTCTATCTCCAGCCATTTCGTTGCAGTTCATTCTTAGACTGTGCACTGCAGCCATAAGATCGCAAAAATCAATAAAACCCCTTATTTCAGAAGTTCAGGGTCTTTCAAAGTCATCAATGTTAATACGACTAAAATGCTCGTCACTATATAATGCTTGTTGTAATAGGCAGCATGCCCCTGGTGATCTGCAACCATTTTCACAAAACTGGCCAAGAACGGTAAAATAATGACTTTTACGGGGGTACCCTCTTTGATGCGCTCGTGCGCAGGTTCTCTTAAACCTAGAAAATTGAGACTTGGATCGTCAAAATCTACGCTCAATGCTGAAACTTTCATACGCAGCTTGTCCATGTCTATCTCAATTGGTTTCGACGCAATTCACTCTTGAAATGTGTCTCGCAGCCCGAAATCGCCAAAAAATCCATAAAATTCCTATTTTGGCGTTCAAGGTTATCCAAGGTCATTATTTTCGGTGCTAATCGAGAGCCAGTGTACGACCTCCTATTAGT
>Ga0209367_1006751_pt1 | contig 15857 bp, 12 predicted proteins | sample WorMetLIZISLAND2_FD_187412 | JGI IMG/M metagenome (GOLD analysis project Ga0209367, IMG submission 187412) | Marine gutless worms symbiont microbial communities from Max Planck institute for Marine Microbiology, Germany - Olavius geniculatus... ... | reverse complement strand
CTCCTATGGAGAACCCCTTTCGCGAGTCACCCTCGAGTAGGGTGGCGCCCGTTGCGGCCACCGAAAACACTAGACCAACCACCGACCCAACAGCAGCTCCCCAAAACATAAATCTTAACACCACTAAGCACTCAACCGACATTTTGCAGCATTCTACATTTATACCACTCTAGACAGTGCGGTATCGTACTTACGCCACACTCAGATCGCGTAGACCACACCGTCGTTTGCTTTGTGACGCATGACTGCAGCCGAAAATTGTGAAAACGGTAGCAGTGAAAGCTAAGTGTGGTGTAACAGTTACAGTTCTACCGGGCAACGTGCTGAGGCACCCAAGAGGCCAAGAATCGAAAGGCCAAGGCGTTTAAGGGATGGGGGCTACGTAACAGGAAACCCACCAGGTTTCGTTTGTATTGTAACTTTCGAAACATATGTAGTGAAAACTTTGCTTAAGGTCGATCGTGAACACACTTTTCAACCGATTTAACTTTTTTTTCTGTTTTTTTTTCTGAAAATGCATGCGCGTTGACGCGCTTTATTTTTGTCATGAGCTTGCGGAACAAGTTCTGCGGTCAGCAGTGGATTGACGTTGTTTATTTGTTAAACTGGATGATACAGGTGTTTGTGTTCGACTTTGGAAGTGAGATGTACGTCTGGACCGGTAAGCACGTGCCGTTTGATCGTCGCAAGAAATTGTTGAAACTCGCCATTGAGCTCTGGGACGCCGGGTACGACTACAGCAGATGCGACATCAACCCCTTATGTCCACTCATACGTACGTCAGCTTACGTCTGCTGCCTATAGACTTTATACTAGCAATTTACAACTAAGTGTAGGAAAAAAAACTAAACATCAAATAAAATCGTAATGACTCTAAAAACATTATAAAAACTGCTGATCTTACGCAGCGTACAAAACAGTAAGAGTTAGAAAAATACAGCGGAGAGAATGCAAAGTAGAATTACATTAGACGGCAGTTATTTATGGTTGAAGCATTACCATTCAACAAATACATTGAGAAAAATGTTAGCGAAAGTGAGTCCGAGTCCGACGCAGTGGATACCTGGCCGGAATTTTCCCGTAATCGGGAAATAGCTATGCTTTTTTCAGGAAGCAAGCACGTCTGTAGAAGAACATTAAATATAACCAAATGATGATGTTTTATCCTTACGAGTTTTTACCCATTGCAATTAATAATTGTAATAACAATAATAAGAGTATGACAGCGTTCCGTTTCAGTTAATCGCCCGGATAGATGTTCAGTTCATTCTGTTTGCTATAGCCAATATTTGAAACGTTTTTGCATTTTTCCAAGAGTTAAAAATAGTACACTAATAATAATTTTTTAAAATACCCCTGGTAGTAAAGGTTCGCGGAAGTTAAAAACACTGATAATTATTATAATTATAATTTTTATTTGAAACTCAGCATTGAGAGCGTTGTGTCATCAGTCTACAACTATTTGACAGTTTGCCAGCTGCTAAAATTCTGACTAAACTAATTAAAAACTTTTATTCCACTTTTGTATATTAATGGTCAGGTCTAAATAAAGCGGGGTGGTATGCTGTTTCAGCGGAGGACAGTGGCGGTTTGGCGCTGAAAGACTCGGTACGGCCTAGGTGGGCTTTATTTGCCAAACTCAACCAGAACATGGAGACGTCACTGTTCAAAGAGAAATTTATCGATTGGCCCGACTCCGCCAGCGTCATCCGCGTGAAAAGTCAGTCCAAAGAAGACAAGGTACGGATCACAACAGCTTGTACGACTTGCGTTCTTTATGGATTAACTATTTGTGCTAAATAAATGGTCAGCTTTTGCTAAGTGTTGACCGTTTTTTTTAGTTTATGGATTATTATTTTGATAAACATAATCTTTTCCAGTGCTTTTTGTGTATTGGATTTTCAAGACAAATATTGTATTTAGTACTGGTGTTACCTGTAGTTTAATGTTTTGATTAACGATTTTTTTGCCTGCAGTAAACGTTACTGTTGCCGAGTCTGGATTTAAAACAGGACAACGTTAATGATGCAGTTTGCAGATTAAATTATTTTCGGTATAAAACGGTGTGAAATTATAAAAAAATGTTGTTATAATCAATCAGCTTATTCAGTTTTTTAGTTGTGTATCGAACAGGGCGAGGCTGTGGATCTGAAGCCGTTTGACGCTCAGTTGATGTTGCCGATTGATAAAACTCCGGTTTCACTGCTTCTTGATGGAACGCACGTCGGACGCGGCTCTGAATGGTCAGCGCGAGTCTTGATCATCCGTGAACGTTCTGTGATGTTATTGGGAGCCGCTTGTTTCATTAGCCAGAGAAGAGACGCTATAGGATAACTGTTTTGTACAAATTTATTTCTGGTTTTAATTCCTAGCTTTTGATGTAAGTTTATTCTTAAATTTTTAGACTTGTATAAATTGGTCCTCAGGTTCTGAAGTGCATTGCATTGCGCACACCACATAAAATTTTGTCGCTTTGGTGATGACAACGAAGTCATGAAATTGTTTTTTTTGCATATTACTTTCAAGAAAATTTGTAGTAGACGATCACGCGATTTACGATCGTTAATAGATACGGTTCAAGATCATTTGAATTTTTTTCGGGAATTCCTGGTTTCCGCCCAGCTGTGCCTCTACATATTGCCTCTCCGAAATTGTCTGCTGACAAGATGATGATATTAACATAAACTCGTCGATAGATGCGTTCCTGCACAACTAACGTGGCTGCTGTCGTGAGGACGCGGACTCAGTTTGGGAAACGTAGGGGCCTTGATGTGCGTTCCAAATATCTGGAACTCCACGTCGAAACTCTTTATTGTGCTCCGACTTCCTGCAAAGCTCTTGAAATTTATCCGGTTTTCGGAACTCTCGACTTTGTATAGTGCACTGTAGTTTTTTTATCAATGTATAGAGTAAACAGCAATAACTACATGTGTAACACTTACGATTACGATGACGCTGAGCAATGTGGTGTAGTATGGTCGGTCTGTAGGGAGGAGATACAGGCGGGTATACGGCGACGCTATGAGATCGCAACGCACGGCATTGACGTCTGGCACGTGCTGGAGTATGAACACTACAAACTGTCGGCGCCCAGCCACGGACAGTTCCATGCCGGAGACACTTATGTCATTCGCTGGAACTATTCCACTCTGCAGACCGGTGGGTCACTCGGCGGGATTCGCAAGTTACAATACAATCAGGGCTTTCAATAGACCTGAATTTCCAGGACGTCATGACTTCCAAGCTAAGAAATTTGGACGTCAGTGTACAAAATCTGGAAGTCATGCAGTAGGCCTACAAGAAAAATCCAGCAAAAACTTAATGCAAAACAAGACTTAATACATATGCGTCGGTAACGCACCACCAACATAGGTCGTGGTTTTTACGCGCTACAGCCATGCTGAATAGCGCGTCTGTGGCACGATTGTCGTCTGTCTGTCAATCTGTCTGTCACGGATGTATAATTGTGATTAATCAGTGCGAGATAGGGCCTAGATCGCTATTGATTACTTATAGGAAGTCGCATATTGGCTTTCAAATGACATGAAAATTATTGGCCTTGGATGACCTTGGAAGGTCATGACCAAAGACGTTAGATAACGTCTTTGGTCATAACGCACTATGGTATGACAATCGTGCGGTATCGTGGCTAAAAGGTTAATCGTAGAAGCTCGGCTTTGTACTATCGGATAGGGCGCTGGCGACTTCCTATAGCCTGTCAACAGTAACCATGTCTCCATCTGCAGCGGTTTCGCCGCAATGTCTAATGGAAAGTTTCAAGTAAAGTGGCCGTATCTCAAAAACGGTGTACGATAGGGCCTAGTTAACTAAGCTTTAATATTAGTCACTAATAAAAAGTCACGTATATTGGCTTTCAAATGACATAGAAATTATTGACCTTAGATGACCTTAAAGGTCAGTAGTGCAACAGGAACTATATAGGCTGTAGCGCATCTTCCCTAGCGACAGCTGGGCTTTCTTGTAAAAACATACAACATTTAATTTTAGTAGCTTTATGCAAAACGAAGGTCGCAGTTTCTGGATCAGAACTGTTTACCGAATAAATTAATATGGTTGCCGTGCCACGTCTTCATGAAATGAAGTATTCAGAAACACGATAGTCGGCGAAAATTATTGAACCAACGAAACATTGGAAAACAGATTCTGACGTCAATTTCCAGCTTAACAAATAAACGTAATAAGAAGCAAATTGATTTGGACGTCGTGACGTCCACGTCTTAAAATTTGGGCGTACGGGCTGAAATTTTTGGGCGTATTTACGCCCAAACGTCTGCTATTGAAAACCTTGAATACAATTTAGAGTGAAAAAATGCTTACGGCACTGCAGTCACTTTGCAGTCAATAGTGGAAAAAGTGAGAAAAACAAATGAGTCTTAAGTTTAGTTTTAAATGTTTGTTAGCACTTAACGACGTTACTTCTGATGGCAAAAGACTGTTCTTGCAGCAGTGAAGTTGTTGTGGTTTGGAGGAATTTTGAATTTACGGTTTATTGTTTTAACTTGTAAGTGATATCGTCCACGAGTGATTAGATAATTACTCCTGAAATTTTTCCAGGTAGTCGAACTATAGCATGTATCGTCAAACAAACAGACGGATGGACAGACACCTTACTGTGGCAAATACTTTCCGTGTCTGTGCGGTGTATAAGGTAATTATGAATAATCGAGTGCTGAGAATGTTGTCTGTTCGTGAGTAGGTTCGCGGACGCTGAAAGGCGACGAAGCTCGTCAGTCGTTGGTCGGGCGGACTCGATGTGCTTATTTCTTCTGGCAGGGATGTGACTCGAGCATCAATGAGAAGGGAGCCTCAGCGCTGATGACAGTCGAGCTCGACGAGGAACGAGGACCTCAGGTCACTTGTGCTGTTGTATAGCTGCTAGTGATAAACGAGCTCGAAAGTTATCTGACATACATATTCATGACAGAATCCGGATTCTCTTTGAAAGTTAATTAATTTTTTCTTATCGTATAGGCAGTCTTTTTTGAAGTCATCGAAATGTGTACGTAAGTCTGTTTGAGGTATATTGTACGCAGACGCTGAGATAGCCTCCTCCTGGTTAACTTTGCTGAGAGAGAGGCTATGTTTTTGACAGTACGCTCCACCCACAGACCGCCACACACAGAGAGCGTACAAGAATCCCACTGTCGCTAGGAAAGGCCGACCGTAACGTCTGTGTGCGAAGATCAGCGTCATGCTTCCAGTCGCGATTTCCCAGTCCCATATACGCTATGGTGACGCTGCTATCGAACGCTAAGATCAACGCTAGGGTACGATACGGTAATTCTGGGCACGTCGATGATTGGCTGCAGGTAGCAACTTTGCGTTCAGAATTGCAGCCAAATCGCTGCAGATGGTTACTATTGTCAGCCTGTACATGGACATACCTTCTCCTTGATGGTACTTTCGCGGATCCCTTACGACGTACTGTTTAGCTACAGTACATGGCGTTACAGACATTATTATGGTCTGCCAAAAACGTTTAGTTAAGCTAGCTTCAGTATTACTTACTGCCAGTGCCAGAGTGAATTGGTTTGTGCTGTAGGTGCGAGTTGTACAGGGCAAGGAACCTCCGTGTTTTCTGAACTTGTTCCGTGGTCGAATGATCGTGCACACCGGCAAGCGTGAGGGTCCATCCTCAGCCTCAGCCTCGTCTGCTACAGCGGCGGCCACCTGGCGAATGTTCAGTGTACGTAACGAGCTCGCAGGTGAAGCTTACCTGTCTGAGTTACCTGTCCGCTCGTCTTGTCTACGCAGTCGGACGTCGTTTCTGCTGATTGGTCCGACATCTGGCATCGTGTTTCTCTGGCACGGAATAAAGGCGACTGAACATACCGTGCGCAGGGCGCAAGAACTGACTGTTGCATTGCTCACTAGGTATTCTCTTTTTAGTCATCATTTGAGCTGATTTTGCTTTCTGTTCAGACCGTTTTCGTTTGCGTTAGTTAACTCGAGTCAAGTCAGGTCACCAAGGGAGAAGGTCTGGCATTGTCACCGTATGCATTTACTATTCAAGCATTTTGTAGCACTCGATGAAACAGACAGTTGACAATAGACAACAGGTGATGATGCAGTTCACATTCAATGCTAAGCAATATCATCAAACTAATCTGCCAGCTATCATTTTGACAAAAACAAATAATTAATTGTTTTGATTAATTGTAATTAGTTCTTGCGTAAAAGCATCAGTCGAAGTAGGAAAAAAATTGGAAACCTTTATTCGTTGTTCCAGGAAATTTTTATGCATCCACAAAGAAACTTTGTGTAAAAATACTCAGGAAGATCTGTACATAAAGAAATCTATGGCTTATTTAGTCGCTTCAAGGTAGCCTTTCGATTTTGGCCCACTACATGTTTTGTATATAATTTTGTTGTGTTTTTTCTTACTGTCCTTGTCTGTTTGCTCGCTCGACGATTGAACCTGTTCGTCCTCGTCTGACAGCGTGTGAGAGAAGTTTTTGTGAGAATGGTTGCTGTGGTTTGCAGGTGTCCGGAGGAGATGGGAGTGAGTGAAGGTGTGAAGCTTCGTGTGGTCGAGATGATTGAAGGCAGTGAATGTGCGCCGTTTTGGATGGTGCTTGGCTCTAGCTCGCGAGCCCAGTACCACAGCTTGGTTGATGGTCTGTAACAGCAGTCTCTGTTCTACACTACTTCACTATATTGCTAGCTGCAGTGTTAAAACACTCCAAAGAATTCACTGGTTTATGTTGGGTAAACCAATTATAAAATCGTCAATGAAATCTCACCAAAAGTCACTCATTTTAATCCAATAGTTTCTTGCTTTGTTTCAACGTACAATTTTTCAAATTTTCGGATACCTAGTTATTTAGTCGATGTGAATAGTATCTATAGCAGTGCTTATTCAGATAACTAAAAACTACAAAACCCGTCAAGTTGGCCTTTTTTGAAAAGAAGATTTTGCGTACAAAACTAGAAGGCGCTCGTTAGAGTGCATATCTCCGCCAACTCGTGTACACAGACAGACAGACAGACACACAGACAAACAGATCGACCAATCTCTTCCAATTCCCTTCGTTCCGTTGGCGGAGATAACCAGGCACCTTTTGGCACCTGGTTCGACTAGACCTAGTCCGATATACTTTTTTCACTAAGTCAGCACTGAGCGCGCAAATGGACCCGAACTTAGTATTGTCGGAGTTAACCCTCAAAACCCAAAGACCCACCGGATTGGGCTTAGTGTACTGTCGGCGCCTAAGACGACTGCTGGACGGACGGCGTAAACGCCAACGCGTTTGCTCTTTGGAACTGAATAAAGGTGAGTAAAACTGCATGTTGTTTACTGTGCACCGTGCAGACGTGCGTGCGTTCACGTTCACGCCACGATTGTTTCACCTGTCCAGCGTGTCAGGTGTCTTTGAGGCGACTGAAGTCATCAACCCAGCCATCAACCACGACGCAGTTCCAAGTTCGTTTCCATTCCTGCAGTCTGATCTGTACAACGTCACTCAGCCCGGTACGTCTGTCATCTGTGTGTTCATCGTCAAGTCAGAGTAAAGCACACTATTAAGTTCTTGTCATAATTCACTCAACTGTGCACTGATTTTCAACTTACATAGTTAGTCAGCGACACTTCCCGTATCATTTCGTGCCACAGAAATGAAATATAACAATTCTTTTAGTCTCTTTCGAGTCAATGTACCATCTCTATTAATTAGGTTATTGTTTGACTGTGGTTTTTAACTATTTTCGTCATTGTTTTCCAAATTCTGTTAACGTGATATCTTGAGTAGTACCGGACACAACTTTACCAAACTTTGAGCATTGAATGCTTTAAATTTTGGGAGCAAAAAAGTCAAAACTCACGGTTACAGTGGGGTCAAATGTATTGCAGTTTTTGCGTGTTGTGTCAGCGCTGTTTCTGGTGGACAATGGGCACGAGGTTTACCTGTGGCAAGGCTGGTGGCCAGCACAAGACTTGGAAGACGGTACTGAGAGTGTTCGAACTGGCTCCACTGAAGCACGGCTGATTGCTAACCGCAAGTGTGCCATGCAGACGACCATTCAATACTGCCAAGGTCAGCTGCTGACTCTGCTAGCTGACTTATACTTATTCTAGCTAAGCGCCCTTTAAAGGCGCATACAGAACGCACAAAATGCACTAAATTGAAATGCGCAAACTAGTCTAGGCTACATCACTAAAGAAATCAAAATTCGCAACTGTAAGCTCAAAAATTAAAAGTTAAAGGCGTGTTTGAGGGAAACCCATAGCAGAGCAACGGAGCATCACCTGCCGTACGAGATAACGCAGTGTCTTTCCGTAGGTCTAAGCTTAGCATATTATGGTTGCAAACTTTAATTTCCTTATTTTGTGTAAATGAGTTTGTGTGTATTTTTAAAATTTAGTATTGTTTTATTGCGATTACAATGCATATTGAAGTGGAAATGTTATGTGGGTGTTACAGCTGTAAACAAGGAATCTCCTCCGCCGGCGTTAATTGTATACGGAGGATTGGAGCCATTGCGTTTCACCAACATCTTCCCCGTCTGGGAACATGACGAAACCGTCTGTCGACTGGCAATGGTGGTACGTTAAACCGTCAGCATTTTAGCACATTAAATCAATTATTAGATAAGTAAGCTATATGTGTTTAAATGCAACCGTCAACAATTGAAACAATGCAGTGAGGGGAAGGAGAAGAAAAAAGAAGCAGGGAGCAAATGAAGCAAAAAAGTGGAAGATGGTAAGAGCGGAAAAAGGATGAAAGTTCCAATATCGGCATTTATTTTTCTTACTTCGAGTACTGGTACTATTATGATTGTGTAATTTTTCGAAGTCGGAAGTTGTTTATTTGTTGCTAATGAATTGGAGGCAAACATTAGTTGCGTGAGTGGGGTTTCTGTCTGCGCCGACGACCCCCATCGACGAAGGAACCTAGCCTGTACATTGTGACGTCTTTGTGACAGTGTGTGGGCGGGACGATTGTGTAGGATGGAAAGAAGCCAGGAGACTTAGACGACGTGGCTGAAGTGTTGTCGAAGCTGTGTCAGACGCTGTACTCGTGGGAGGAGCTTCAGAGACGTCCGCTGCCTGATGGAGTCGACCCTCTACGACTTGAGTTCTACCTCACTGACGAAGAGTTCGAGGTTTCTTGCTTAGACTTCTGTATATACTGTACGCTGATAATGATTACTAAACGACTCGAGATTGGCACAGAGTCAGTAAAGCAGTCCAAAAAGGTTACTGTCTGTGTCGTCGTAACCCGAGACGAAAGCAGGAGGGAAGGAGGCATTGCCTCTTTTGGGCTGTCGGAAAATTGTCGAAAATTTTTGTTTTTGTTGGAATATTTTTCTTCCAAAAATGCAAAATGTGGGGCTGAACCCCCATTTTGGGGGAAATTTAGGTGCAAAATTGAAACTATGAACACCCGTAATCTCCTTTGTCAGAAATTTAAATGCCTGTCGGAAAATTGCAACTTTCAGCCTTATTTTTTGACCTACGACGCCTCTGGTTACCAGCTGGAAGAAAGAGAGAACGTTTATTTGTCTCAGATACATTCGCACAGTTAAAATAAACACAGGAAAAAAAATCATGAGACAGGTAGTCAGAAAAGGCAATGCCCATCAAGTCTGACTACCGTAAAAAACCTTAACTACCAAAAAATTACAACTACAGAAAAAAAGAAATAAAAAACTAACCAACTACATAGACATACATCATAAACATGCATAGGAGGTGTGGTTGGCGGCGTGGCATAGCGGTAACGCATTGCGTCCGATCAACAAGTTACGAGATAAGCTACTGACCTGAAAATGGTAATAGGCCAAAGTTTTTTTACGATAAAAGAATTGAAAAACTAGAAAGCAGTCAGAGCCCGCACACCTCCGCCAAGGCCATGTTGTTCGCTAGGTGGCAGCACCATCTTCGGTTTCGCAGCGGTTTGCCTTATGCCCCATTGAAAGCAATGGTAACGAAAATTTCAAAGTAATCCAGGATTCCTTCCGGATCACCCCCAAAATTGAATCACTGGTAGTTTTTGTCATTCCCGACATGACCTCAAAATTTCAGAAAGATCCTTGCAGAACTTTTTGAGTTACTTTGCTAACACACAGACAGACAGAGAAAGTCTGGCAAAAACATAACCTCCTTGACGGAGGTAATAACGTGCGAGCACGATTTGAACCGGCGTCCGGCCATTGAGCCAGCGAGTTTACGTTGTAAAGAACCCTAAGTTAGTGGTCAAATATTCGACAGTTCGCATCCAGAAAAACAAAACCGTCGTGTTTGTCTTCATATTTACCTGTATTTCACTGTGTGCTACAGGAGGTAGTCGGTATGAGCCGAGACGAGTTCGCAAGTTTACCGGGCTGGAAGCAGGCAAATCTGAAGAAGGAAGTTGGTTTGTTCTGAAAAGATAAACCCATTCGACGGAGCAATCCTGTCAGTCGGTTGTGGGGTCAAAGCGTGACTGGCGTTTGTCTCGATACGTTGAAGATGGAGTCATGTGACCATGGGCACCTGTTGAAGCTATGAGTCATGTTATATCCTGGGTTGTTGCGACGAGCGAGTTTGTTGATCGCCCGGTAATGTTTGCTGTGATACGGACGCCGTTCGTACTGTGGTTTCAGCTTCGTACTGCTGAATATACTGATATGAGCTGTGATATGTGACTGCATCGCAAACGTCGTTATGTACTGGAATTAGATGAAAATTTTAGTTGGAACATTATCTAACGAAGCGAAGTCAGGCATTCTATGCAATTTTCGTTCATTTGAAGTTGGCAGAACTTACTGCGTTTTTTCAGAAATCTTTCCACGTGATGTGTATGATTACATGCCAACTAATCAGTGACTGAAATTATAGCACTTGGCATTATAGTAAAATTACATCAGTACTAGTGTAGTAGTAGTGTTTAAGACAGTAAGGTTTTTAACTGAAGTCTACTATTATCAGCATTTGAACTTTTTGTGTATTTTTGTAATTAAAATGTGTGTTAGTGTACTGTAATGAAATAGCGTAATGCGAGATTGTATTTGAGATGAGTGAAATATGTGAAGAAGAAAAGTTGTTAATTCGTCAGTGATCGGGCCAGTTTGCAGCATTTATTCCTATATATTATAACTTTACCACAGGCGTCGATACTGAAGCGTTTATTCATGTTTGTTTTTGTGCCTCAGATAAATTTTTGTTTGATTTTACCTAGTTATGCAACGTGATTAAATACGTATCAATGTTTTGAGGTGTTTGTTCAGTATGCAAGCTAAAACGACACTAAAGCATTTTTAGTTATCTGTTTCAAAAAAATGAAATTAAATACGAGATGAAACTCCCGTAACACAACTTTAGTTACACAACACGTTATCTTCATTCACCGTGAAAGATAGAGCAGACGGGAAGCGGCAAAAACACTATCTAATGTCTTAATACAGAATAATAGAACGCGTGTGACGATTATATAGACCGAACCTAGTTACAAACATATTGCGACATTGCGAACTTGCGATTAAACAGCATCTCAGAAAGTACAATGGAAGTTCGAATTTTATAGTTTTTGCCGTGGGCCAAAGCTGTGCGAGGACCTCGATGATGAAGGAGCTTAAATCATCGCGAGACAATCAAAAAAATGCGCATTTAATGATCTAGAAAAAACTTGTAAAAAAACTAAAAACAGACACTGACATTGTTTACTCTGCCCATACGTGTACTGCGACTAAATGAAACTCTTGCCCAGCTTTTATTCATTAAAAGTCTAGACTATTTATTCACACATTTCGTGCACAAGTCGCTATATCAAACTCTTGTCACTCGAGCAAAGCTCCTGTAATCCTATCAAACCGTTGGTTAGTTGCATTCGGAGTGAAATCTAGCGCCTTTGTGCCACACACAGAATAAACAAAATTCTACAGATCATAGACCTCTTAAAGTAATGACTGATGGCGGCCGTTCTCGGGTTTGCGAACTTAAGTCCATAGATATTTTTTTTGGTTTTTTTACTGTAACTTTGTCGAACGTAGTTCGTTTGCTACAAAATTTTGTACACAGTGTCAAAAACAACCTGAACAAATGCTGCCAATTTGGTGACTATGATTTCTACTTTCGTGTGTGCATATATGGTGGCTAAACACTACGTTGGTAGGTACGGTTTAGCCACAATATATGCACACACGAGAAAGTAGAAATCATATAGTCACACTCTGTAACACTGCACAAAATTTTGTAGCAAACGGTCCACGTTTGACAAAGTTACAGTAAAAAAACTATTAAAAAAATACCGATGGACCCAAGTTTGCGGACCCGAGCATGGCCGCCGTCAGTCCTTATTTTATGAGTCTATGCCACGAGTCAATGCATTTAAGACGTGAAAATGCATCTTTCTTTAAGATCTAATACATCTAAAGTTGAACTATACCGACAGGATCGTCTAGAAAGTTTTTCTCGTGACTTTCACTGTATTGTGATTGAAACTATTTAATTTGTTTTAACAATAATATTTTGCTGAAGTCTGTTAAAAGAATTGAAATCTACGACTATATGGTTGCCCATCAGTTTTTGAGCGGTTGCACTATCGTATCGTTGCGCAAGTAAAAACCAATTTGATTTGTCAACATTGGTAGCTACTATCTTAAGATGCGTTGCAAAAACGATTCGATTGATGTTGAGCGACAAGTGACGAATAAATTCGGCGGCGACTCTGGCTGTGGGTTACCCGGGTTATCGCAACTTGGGCGATACTCGGGCGACAAGCGAGTCGACGTAGTAGCAACGGCGACAGACACCGATTTCAATTACACCGCTGTGCTGCAGCGTAATGGCCGGCCAGATTAGGTTCAAAGCAGTTCTAGGCAGTCCGAGCCACCAAGTCACGTGCAAGATACCCAGCCGTTCCCCTCCTATCCACCCACGTGGTCGCCGTGCTTCCGTTGTCAGAGACCGCCGCCCACCCAAATCGCTGCCTGCTGGATGCACGTAGCAACGAACTGACATCGCTGCAGTCTTGATCAAATCCGACGTTAACAACGTGCTCTCGCAATCGCCTGCTACTGCAGCTGCTGCTGCAGCGAACGACGTCCGCTAATCAAAAGCAACGCTCTTATGTGTGCCTTGTCTGTTCGTCTGTTCGTCCGTTCGTCTCATGCCTGCTGCGAACCCCAAAGAACGAAAAACCGCACAAAGCATCAAAACTTGGTCCAGTGCCGACGAATTATGCGGTCCTCCGCCTGTACCTACGCAATCCTAACTAATCTGAGTTAAAATTCGCACACCGGTTACTTCTGTTTTGGCAAACGTTCACGGCAATGCTGGTTTTTCTACGTTTTTTACAGGACAGACAGACAGACGGGCAAGACCCGTAATCTGGATAAAACGGCCGCAAATAACTTTCTGTGCTATTTTAAACCAGTAGTTGAGGTCGAGCCACATGAAAACCAAACTATTTAGTTACAAACCGCATAACCGGTGATAACGATATACCACGGTTGTGTGCAAAATAAGTGTATTTGATGACATTACGACCATCTGATTTTCAGCTAAATCTTGTTGACGGTTACATTTATATGAGTAATTTTATTAGCATAAAGTCGTTACAAAACAGTGTAAGCTAGGGAGTCGAACTTGTCTCAGTGACAATTTGATGTCGTAACCATTAGACCATCGAGCCACATTCCTGTTAGCGCTCAAACCCATCGTCTACGATAGCGATAACTTCGTTTTACGGCGAAGCACTGCGCTCTTCGATTCCGTATAGCACGGCTACAGTCGTAGTCGAATAACGACCTGTTCTGCTTAATGCAATTACTACCAGGGTCTAACAGGCGCTCGCTTTGGACCGGCTGCTGTTAAAATCCACTTACCGATGCTAACGGAAATGAAACAAGGAGCTCTGGCGCGACACAGCACACAGCTATAGCTAACCAGTAGGTCTAACCGAACCAATGATAACCAGAGAACTATGTGACTCATATGGTAGTCGTACAAACAACATAAAAATACGAGTAAATATTTTAAAAATTGTTTTGTTGTTGTCCCTCTCCAAAAATACAACGATAGCCAGCTTTGTCTACCGCACGAAATTGTAAGCAAAAATTTACTAAAAATGAATTAAAAATGTAATACGATGTTGTGTAAGTCAATTGTTAGTTACGTAGGCTCAGAATTTTGTAGAGAAGCTTCATAGTTTAAGCTTTGCCCTGTAAACTATTGTGCTGAGTCGTTAGAATCTGTTTAACTGCCTGGTGTCAGCATGCGGGCGATCTATTTCATACCGGAAGTGCAGGGATTGAAATAGTGTTTGGTCGTAAATGTAAACAAACATCGCAGAATACGATGGGTTGAGTCTCGGTGTCAGCATCCCGGGCTACTTGCAGATAAGTTTCAAACCAGGTAAAAAAAACTGGATGACAAAAGTAAAGTCTGTTAGTCGATTCTAACGACATGGTGATACATGGTGGTCGATTTTACGCGCGTACTGGCTTGGCTGCATGGTGAAACTGCGACTGGCGGACCAAAGGCGTTGCCGTGGCAATAACGCCGCCATGGCGTCGTTTCCATGGCTGTTGCATCTGCGTGGAAGAACCAATGCAATCGCTCTTCCTGGCTGACGCGCGCTGATCCGCCGTCGCACTACGGCCGTCAATATCTGCGCCGACCGGTGAGCGGGCGGGCGACCAATTTATCTTGATAGCGCTTTAACGACGACGACACAACACGAACAAGAGAAGCGTGAGCGCTGCAATGCCACAGCTGCTGCAGCTGCGGCAGACGTTCAGTTCTATACGATTAGTGATAGTAAATTATTGTCGCTGCCGGTCACTGCACTGCACCCGCAAACTGAAATTAAAGCGCCTACCTTCCGGCTCTCGTAAGAGGATCGAGGATACCTGCATGTGCGACTAAACATTGCCAAGCGCGTGTTTGGCAGCGCCATCACAGAAGTAGTGTCTCGTGCGATGGCGCTGCCAAACGCGAGTTGGTTGACAATTGCATTCTACGTAGCTACGCTCCGTTTTTGTCGCATGGGACGTTTTGTCGCACACGCAGGAATCCTCTAACAGAGCGAGCTGGGTAAAACGCAACTCACGCAACTCACGCGTTAAAGAACTTAAATTAGTGACGAAACACCAACTGAAATATTTTCTAAGATTCAGTTTGAAAAACCGTGTGCTAAAAAGCTCAAATAAACTTGTCCGAAACTCTGCAGGGATATGGTTCGAGCAGTCTGCGACGAAAATGATTAACGGAACAGATTGGCTGTCGGCTTGCAGTGAAAGAATGAACGAGCGAATGATGGATAGTGGGAACGAAGATGATGCATTGCCACGAGGCGAATATGATAAGTCCAATTACGATGAGCTATAGCTGACAAATGCGCGGATGATGCACCGTATAACGGGTCCTGACCCCTGAAAGATGTGTGGCTAAGCTTAAACGCGTTTCTCCCATCGATCCAATATAGGCTATTGGATCGTCAATGAGTAAAAACAAACAACGGCAGGTGACGGTTTATTATCTCCGCCAAGGTGAACGTAGTGAACATTATCTTTAGCTGTAGTTGTAGGTGTAGTAGTAGTCGTAATGTTTAAATTACTTCACTTGGCGAAAATATGCATTCTTACAAACGCCTTCTACACTGTGTTTCAAAAATGTCCCACTTTGTAACTGTCCATATCTTTGACAAATATTAGCCAATTTTCAAAATTCTTTTACTCGCACACTCTTTGGACAATTTGCAATAAAGCAGTTATTGAATATTCCACCGCACCATAACTGCGTCGCTACACTACCTTGTGAAATATAAATGCAAGAAAAAACTAGCAATACTAAGCAACAGGCATGTTGGAAGATGAAAGACACTTCAGACCAAAATCGCGACAAATGATCTGTA
>Ga0209367_1006750_pt1 | contig 15858 bp, 10 predicted proteins | sample WorMetLIZISLAND2_FD_187412 | JGI IMG/M metagenome (GOLD analysis project Ga0209367, IMG submission 187412) | Marine gutless worms symbiont microbial communities from Max Planck institute for Marine Microbiology, Germany - Olavius geniculatus... ... | reverse complement strand
GAAATGGCCAGGCTGCGCGGACGTCTATATTAGATAATAATAATAATAATAATAATAACAATAGTGTAATAAGTGGCACTAAACTAGTATGCAGGTCAACACATCCCTCTGGTGAAGGCAAAGCGAGTACCAGGGTGTCTGGCCAAGCTAAGGAGGGGCGCGTTGACGCGCAATTGGTGTGATACCATATGGCAGGTGACGCTCCGTAGCTCTGAGGGGGGGGGGTTCCTGTGCTATACACAACTTTTTTTCTCCAACGAATAAGACCACAAACTTAAGTTACGGCTAAGTCAATGACAGTTATGACAGTCGTATTCGTATCGACTTCTTCGTGAAAGGGGAGGGGGCAGACTTTATCTGGAGACAAACTTACAGACTCAGTCGCGTGGGTTGACGACGCCCAAAGGGCCGGAAATATCTTTTGGACGAGTTTCTTAACCGTCTACGGGAGAAGGTGAATGGGCGCAAGCAAGAAACGGAGGTTTCTAGTCAAAACAACAGAACAGAGCCGTTATGAGCAGGTCGCTACAGATATCGCGATATACCGACATCGCGGACGGTATTTCAAGAAGAAAATTACTCGATTCCGCGCCTCTCTACTATGACCCGCTGCCAGCGGCAATGTCGAGCGCAGCGCCAGTTCAGTTCAGTTCACTTCAGCAAATCCAGATATCAGACAGACTCACGCAGCAGCAGCAAAGATTGTTCCAGTTCCAACCTCCACTCTACTTTTCAACGCAGAAAACGCCCCAATAGTTGGCACCGCAACCACAAGCGACCTCAGAATTATTATCTCAGCTGCACGCCACCCGCCGACGCCGCTCTGCAAACAAATATCCAGGTCAGGTCACTGAGGTCAGGACAGGTCTTCATCTTCAGCCAATCTCAGACAACCAACTACCTCCACTGTTCTCTGTCGTCTGCAATGTCACTCAGTGTCAATCTTTCCGTTTTCCTGTATGTCATTTATCCAAACTTTGGCTCCTCTAACTATACCAGATAAGCAAACTCGGAGTAGGGGAGTAGTGGTGGCGAATCACCAGAAGGCAGAACAAACTCGGGTTCAGGAAGTATACCAAGTTCATCGCGAGAACCGGCCTGTGTGGCTGGGGTTAAGGCGGGGCGCGTTCACCTGTGTCAGATGGCAGCCAACACTGCGTGATCCCATATGGCAGGTGAAATGGGTTTTCTTTTAAAAGCTATACACCACCTCTACCCAGTTACCTTTTGCGCGTAAGATTAGTTCAAGGTATTTGCTAAAGTTTCCTTTTTCGCAGAATCTATTCCGCTCCGTTCAAAATTCGTCTTCAATCGCGGCTTGTGAATGGACGCGGCGTGTGAAAGAATGCGGTAAGAATGAATGAAGCGATGACTCAACGACAGAAGCGCACTGGTTATGAGTACTATACAGTATACATTGTACATATAATGTAATCACCAGTTCTGAGTAATGGTCACGAACGGACGCAGCGCACTTGACCGCAGTGGCCGTGACAGTAGCTGCACACGCAGTGATGCAGTTAAACGGCACTTAGACCCACCGCAACGTTTATTCACACCTTCAAGTTTATACTCTCAACTTGCACGTGTTCATAGCCCCATCCCTTCTGCATGTGTCACTCATCCTGCCAAATTAATACTGGCTGGGCTGGCAACCTCACTATCTGATTTAATTATCTGTCTGGCCAAAACTGAGGTCATCGGGGACAAAAGTTCACGATCAAATTGCAACATGTACTGATTAGTTTCGTCATAACTATGACGAACTGCTAGTCGCAACGACATCTAGTGGGGAAGGAGAAGTGTTCCGAAGAAGGCAGCAGCAGTTGCCGAAACGTCAACGCTTGATGAACTGATGCAGCTTATTAGTTAAACCTATGCTCAGACTTAAAGTTGGGGATAGATTCCGGGTTTTGATTCAGAGTTTGGCTGGCTAAGGCAAAGGTTGAGTAAGGGTCAAGACTCATCTTTAGTGTCAGGATTAAACTATCCAGAGACATGCATGTTGACCTCTCCTAGCTGAACTACAATTTGTTCTTCATTCTGGTGAAATAACAATACCTTAGTTTCTCTTTTTGTCGTTTCCCCGACTCAGTTTTTCAAGTCCTCGCGGGTCAGTTCGAATTACTCAAACGAAAACCCGCGGAGATCGCCGCAGCAGGCTTACGGTACACGAAACGCCTGAAGATATACTTGCCAATCTATAGCAACTACTTCAAAGCGCTAGCTGAAACCTGAAACCGTTATATTTTTTTTTATTCAAACGAAAGAAAGAACTGAAAAAGTACAAATTCAACGCAACGTGATCGATCAGCGAATATAGACTGTTGTTTTCGTTGGCTGTTCTTAGCGGCGCACGCAGCCAGGCCGCAAACATCAAAGCGAACAAGTGTCCCGTGACGTCACAGTTAGAGCACAGAACAGGTGCCCTGTCGAATCAATGCCTGCTGCTGACAAGCATTCTGTACGCTATAGTCACTCAGAGCTCACAGACACATGCACGCCAACCAAACTTTGCAACGGCTTACTTTCCAGAAAGAATACAGTTCAATACACGTTATATACGGGTCAGTTTGGCAACGCGATATGACGTTTTACGCCTGTGTCGTCCGAGGTTCTGATGGGCGTATGTTGGCTTGCAGATAAACAACCTCGCAGGAGGAATGCGTGTGGCCACGGCATCAGATGGTGAATGTCCGCAAGTAATATCTAACCAATCAGATCAACTCAGCCTGGCCATCCCTCTATGGGTATGGGTAAGAGTATACTGGCGATAGTTGCGGTCAACGCCGGGTAAGAAACGTCAATTCTACCGTAGACTCCATTAGGACTTTCAACGCATAGTTGGCAGTTAAAGGGTTTGGGGAACGCCGTAAGATCCCATAGGGGGGTCCGGGTTGGAGATCCGACAACCAAAAGGGTTTTCTGCAATTTCAGCAGTCAAGATGTCGTTTCTCAACACTTTGAAAGAAAATTTCTGCTGTGCCAGAACAACCTCAGTAGTCAGTATTTCAATAGTTTGCGATCTAACCAGAGTTATTAGTCATGACCATATGTGTGGCATAGCCCAACCCGGTCCCCTGGATCCCTCCTGGAGTCGTAACAAGAAAGCCTAGCTAACGCAAAAGGAACGCGCGACAGCAGTGCATGTACGAAGAAGGTCCACTGCTCACTGGAGTGTTCACGCTAAGTTAATATACAACGCTATAGAGTTGTGTCACAGCCCGAAATCGCCCAAAAATCTATACACCACCTATTTTGCCGTTCGAGGTCATCCAAGGTCATTGCTCTGGGCGGCAATCGAAAGCCCGTGTACGACTTCCTATTAGTGATTAATGGTAACATAGGCCCAATCTCGCACCGTTTCTGAGATACAGCGACTTATTGGCTCAAAATCGTAAAATTTTTCTACCCCCCTCTCATTTTGCGCCCTTGCTAGGGGTGACACCTTTCGAATTTATGGAAAAGCTCTACGGTTCCTGAAACTAGAGTCTTCCAGGCAGCCGATGGTGAAAATTTGGTAATCCTAGCTTGCACCGTTTTTGACTGATCCACCCACGTGACGGACGGACGGACAGACAGACGGACGGACAGAACTGCGAGGGCTAAGAAGCGCTACAGCAGTACCTGCTGTCGCGCACAAAAACAGGAACGATGGGAACCTAACAGGGCGGTAGTGACATCTGGCGGCAAGGGCTCCAACCGCATCCAAAATAATTAGGTTACATTCGAGAGATGACCCAGAAAAAGCTGCATTCCAGAGCAGGCAAGAAGAGCTTGGAAGAGGGCTAGCTAATGGCAAAGTGTTGACTGCTACAGTTAACAGATGTGCGGTGTGCCATAAACTGGTGTGCCATAAACCTCTCCGCCATGGTGAGCAGGCACGCCAACGCTTACTTACTTAGCTACACGAATATTATAAACAAAATAGAAAATGCATACAGAAGTTGACCAGTCATATCTATGTCTTCCACCAAGTGAAGCGATGCTAATCAGTGGGCGTCCTGACCAACTGGAACATTTTCTTCTAAAAAATACAAAATTTGAAACTAAAATCCATCACTCAGGGGGGAATTTAAGAACAAAGTTGAAATTCTAAGCACCAGAGCATGCAACCGGTGTCTACACACTATAGCTAAAATGCCAGCCTACGTCGAACAATTGCAGATATGACTGTCAGAAAAATTGCATTTTTCTGCCCCACCCTATCCAACTTTTTAAAACCCACGAAGTCGCTGGGGCTAACAGCGTTCGAATGCATTGGACCCACACAAACTTTTGCTGTACTAGTGCCGAGTTCCCTGTCTACTTTTAGATGCCAGAGCTAACTTCTCTACATCGGGTTCGGTGTCGCCCAAACGCCTGCAGCTCAAACCGGAACTTTTTCGGTCCATCGTTCTACCGGAATACCAGCTACTTTCAAAGTTATTTAGTGATAAGGCGCTACCAACATTATTACGTAACGTAATTTGCTTTAAACTTCGGCCAACAAAAGATTGCATATGCATAAACCGGCTGCCTGTGCTTTTATGCCATTTGTCTGCAGTTGCAATGGAGTAGGATTATTATATTTATCACTATATATTCTTATAATATTCTCGAGACATGGTGTCACAAAAATGCCATACAACTGATTGATTGACTGACTGACTGACTGAATGAATGAATGAATCAGGAATTAATTGAAAAAATGCAAATTCAATGCAAAAAAATGCAGATTCGAAATGCCTATCGCCACCGGCAGCTTGCAGATAAATATTTCATTCATAACTCGGGAGCATTAAACTCGCCGTGAAATACGGGCATATCAATGTCAACGACTACGTTGGGCACTGCACGACAGCCCTGACAGGCAACCAATCACCCTACAGCAAGCAATCTACAATACGCAGCAGCTATAGCTAATAGCTTGGACGTCATGGCTACGTAGATGTGCCCGTGCCGACTGCTTGCGGACCGCGATCCGCAGAACATTTCCGAACCGCAGACGGACTGCGGTATAACAACGATAATAATAATAATAAGTGAGTATTTATATATCGCACTATCATTTCGAAGAAATCTCTAGTGCGCTTGGCGTCGAGTATGAATACTGCAAGTTCATAGTGTCTGCTAAAAACGAAACTGCGGAAAAAGCGGTATATGCGGATCTTCCCTACACGATAAAATACGGACGTAGATGCTAATTTTCCGGAAGCAATTTGTATAACTCAAGTATTCTAAAAACCACGAATTAATTCTAGTGTCGTTTTAGCCGTCAACTAAGTAAGTCATTTTACTTGACCTATGAAGTATTTCTAACATTCCTTTAAACACGCCATGCTAATGTAGATAAATAATATAAATTTTGCTACAGTAACTGTTGGCCTCAGACAAACTGGTAATTCATACAATGGTAAACACTGCTGATGCAAACGGACTGCGAACTGAAGAATCCACCTCTCTGCTGGGTACCAAAAAATATGATTGCGGGTGGGGGGCAAGAACAGATGGAGAAGGAGAGGGCGTGTAGAAAAAGTCTCGGGCCGGGTGCTATTGAAAAGCAACGCGTTGGGTGGTCCGCGATTCACGGCAGTCAGCGAAGCATGACGCGACCGTTGCTACACCGTGACCCTCTGTCATCACGCGCATAGAGTATACCCGGCAAGACCGTGCTATTTCCGCCAGTAAGAACGAACACGATATCACAGAACTAGAACTAGACAAAAAGACCATCGCAAAAGGCTAAGTCCTACCCGCGGGTATCGTGCAGTCAAAAACGCATAAAACTCACATGACCTTGACCTTAAAACGCAACAGGTTTCTAGAGCTACATGTTCGTTTCATCAAGCTAAGTGCAGCCGTTCATGGGTTTTCGTGTTAACAGAGCATATAGAGATAAAAGTAAGCGACGATACTGAAAACAATGATGCTGTCGCTTATACGCGGACAGTAATGATTATAGATATCAGAAATAAATCTGAACTAAAAATAACGCTACAGAACTTGATAAAAGTAAACTAACGTTCTTTGCGAGCCAAAATGCCCATAAGAGTGGCACTGATGCCCGCTTCCTTAGCCCTCAGCCAGACACCAGCTTACACTGCAAGGCCACGGATACAGAGCTAGTGCATCGCGCAGAGCGCGTGTACATACACGCCTCATCTTTTGCTTCTACTCGCTGTGCACTTAAACAATTCTCGCAAGCAATAAATAACTCAAAGCTGAATAATGTGCAAACTTAGCAATAAATGTGCTCTGTTTCCCGAACCAAAACTCGACGAAAAAGTACAAACAATTCAACTAGCTATAGATTATAGAACCGAATAAAAACTGGTATTATTACGGTATGTGCAAAGTAATAAACTCAGAGTTAGAAAAATAATTAACTAAAATAATATAACGGTAGCATTTCTGGCAACGACCCCCCATCAAAACGCCATCTCCTGGCCCCTCCCCCCACACGCAATCTACAACGGGGTTCTGTGGCGTGAATGGTTGCCACACGCGACGCTACATGAGACATACATACATTGGCCACACAGAACGATTTAAAGGCGCTCAATGCCAGCACATACTGCACCGGGGTATATACCATGCACTTCATTATCAAACACCTGCCCAGCGTGCAATGCATGGCATTGTCCTCGGTACAACAAACTATTAGCTGAAGGTGAGGTGACACATCGGTGTGCAGACGACGACATAAATCAAAGCCGTCAAGCGGCTAGGCACGGCACGGATGAATTATACAAGCAGATTGTCGCAGAAAACAAGTCTTGTAACACGCTCTGTATAAGGCATGCATCACTGCGCGATCTTTAACAGCACCATATACTGTACATAACCTCGCAAGCAGATGTGAGAGCAAAAAACGCTATGAGAACCAATAAAAAAACCCGCAAAAAATGATCCGACTGAAAACCAATACCAACGCGAGATGCGCCATCAAAAAACTCACATATGAAGTGTGAACTGCGGTGTTGATGTAAAAGGATTGTTTTCACATAGGCGGATAATATTTTGGGCACGCTCAGCATGTTCGGCCGAACAGAGGCCCCACAAAAGGGGCCCCAGAGACCAAAAAAATGTCTGGACGGCAACGCGACATTTTCTGGCGTGCAAAATCTGAACTTAGCGGCGTTGATTACTTACTTCTTGATCAGAAATCTATGTGATGGCATCCGCGTTTTCCCTGGTGAAATCTGGTCCTTTGTTTTCACTGTGCCTGGTAGTGTGTCCCAGAGAGATTACTCAGAAAGTTACCGGCAGATTATGACAATATTTTCGAGCACAAAAATGGGGCAAAACAGCAAAGGGGTCAGTAGTAACAGCACTCATTTTTCTTGTGACATTAAACTATGCAGCCACGCTCTCTGAAAAACGGCTGAAAAACACGGAAAAGATGCCGCTTACCTCCTGAGTTGTCCGGTCTTGCCATGGTAAGCTCCGCCGACGATAAGAGCTTCCTCCCAGTGAAGGTATTTCGTGGACAGACCACTGCAGCCTCCAGTCAGTTCTGCACCAACGTCTGGTAGCTGGTAACATACATGAATGAATGAATGAGTAGGGTTTAACATCCCACTCGACACAGTATAGGTCATTTCGGGATGGCCTTTTCAGGCAGAATGCACACAAACACATAACATACAGTGTTCAACACAATATCTATCAGTATCAGAACTGTACTGCGTACTGTAATAACCATGCACAATTATTATATCCATTACTGCCATTGCACACAGTAGTAAACAGTAAGTAGAAATTGAAAACAATAATGCACCACAGCCGTTGAAAAGCATATAGAACATCAAGCAAACTTCCATTTTCACATCCATGAGCCAGTATGTTGAATTTATCACGTCGAGAGCGACGACCAGTGACAGACAAAGCTGAAACCACAAATATCGAGTTAAGACATGTTCAAGACCAACAGTGAAACCAAACCACCGAGACCATAACTTTCGGCCTAAAACTCAGTCAAGTCTAAGAGCATGGTCTTAAGATCACGTCACAATGACGACGAAATGGACGTTACCTCCTTTGTTCCAAAGTTTGGAGCAAGGCTCGGACACTCTGCATCGTAAGGGTCGAGACACGGCTTGTCCTGGTAGCCATGTGAAATGCCAGCCTAAAAAACACAAAAGTGTTTGTAAATACACATCACGTATAATAGCGGACCAGTCACAGCATTAAAAATGTTATCTGGACCTACATTAATAGCAAAAATTTAGAGAAAAAAATTTTCACAACGTGGTGTATTGTATGGAAAAAAATTTTTTCACTGAAAATTTCAGACACCTTTAATCCATCATTATAAACAAAGTGTTCAAAGAAGTGATTTTAATTATAATTCTTACCAGTCCTTATTCCAAGCATGGATTACAACATTACACACATTGTCTAGCAGTCTAGCTGCATATGTGTATAAGCAAATTCGCTAACGACGTGCGGATCTGAAAACAAACCCGTTTTAGAAGATTCTCGAATTCCTTCTGCACGTTTGGACCAAAATTTCCCAGCAGCCGTACGACATCCAGGGGGTCGAGGTTGCTCCATTTCACGTTGAAACCGTAATGGCTGAACACGCCAAACAACGTAAAGCATTCTTAGAACTTAAGTCAGACATTTCTAATCTCTGACACATTGAAAAGCAAGCAGCACTGCTGACATTAAAAGTATCATTTGTCTCCACTTCTTCGACAGTTTTGATCAGGCAACTGGAAGATAAGCTGGCTAACAGTGTATTTCCTGCTGCAAGTGTCAAAAATTGTCCCTGCTGTACCTGAAGTAAACTCTGTAGAGACACTGATTGATTAAAAATCAACCCCAAGAGGTAATGATACAGTCACATTAATGTTACTGATAGCTTTCACGTTCTCAGTTCACATACATTACGCTCAATACACATTATGGTACCGCATAATAAAACGTACTGGAAGAACTAAATGGAAAAATGTGCGGTAATCTTAATTGAAGTATAGCAGAAACAAAGATGGACTACATAAACATGGAACCTCAATTCTTATATTAAAAGTATTAACACATTATTACTTACGGAATGAAGACTCCATACTCAGGACCAAGGAGCTTACTTCCTTCCCAGAAACAGTCGAGAGGTGTAATTATAACGCACGCCTGCAGGTTGTCAAGAATCTGCAAAAAAACGGCATTTTAGAGCCTTTATATGAGATTTGAAATCTACAAAATTTCACCAATTACGCTACCTTACTTAACTGAAGAAAATATAATTAACTCGTCCTCATTTATTATGACCTAATATTCAGTACATAAAATGATTACACTGTTAAGCACAGATTTTTTTTTTTACTTTTAAACCCTCATTAATTATAAATTACTTTAACATACCTAGTCCACTTTCCAGAGATTTGGCATTACTAGTTAGCTGACAATCAGAGACCACGAATGCAAAATCGTCCTGCTCGCTAACAGTTCCAAAGCGCTCGCACTTTTGGCAGTTTCCATCTAAAAATAACTCTGGAAAAAGGACGGGCTAAACGTATAGAAACAATTCAGTATATTCACTGCACATTAATTCCTTAGATTCCTACTAAATGACTCAGATTTGAACACATTCAGCTACATATGCATAGTTACCAGAGATAGACAAGTTATTTATACTGGCAGACTCCATTTTAATAGCGGCAGTGTGTCTGCCATAATAAACAAATCAGGTACACAAGCTTCGCACCTTATTAATAACGCCATTGTCGTCGTAGACGGGAAAACTGATGGCATAGCAAATGTCACGAAACGACCACGTTCTGTGCACATAAATAACAGCAATAATGAATCAATTAATTTAAATCTTAGGATGCCACTTTCATAGCCGACGGCATGTAACGTACAAGAAATCTGCTGTGTTCATTTAATACATAACTAAAACTGAATCAAACAAAGCAAACAAATGTCCAACAATGAGATGGAATACGAACTGAAATTAAAAACAGATAGGTTTCCAGCTACACTACAGTTTTAAGAAACAGACACCAGGAAGGTGTCAACAGCCAGAAGGTCATAGTTTACAATATCAACACCGTGCGAGCTTGCCCCAAATTTTTTTCCCCTTTTTGGACAGAAGAAAGCACCAAAAACAATCCCCCCCGGTTGTGCATTTCACTCTAAAATCAACCGCTGGTGGCATCTGGACTGCGCTAAGTTAAAAAAAAAATTTGTCACTGTATATATACCAGGTCCAATTTGCGACCACCGGGTATGAGAAAGAGGCACAGAGGCAGGCACAAAAACCTGCTAACGGTTACCCATCTCGTGCATTTGATCTATGGAGTTGGCATATCTATCTGAGTGGGTGGCCGGATTTCAGAAGAAGCGATTGGAACTGGAATTCTATAGACAGATAATGACTGTGCACGCAGCGACCCATGATGGGGAGCTGCAGGGTAGGTGGGCTCGACCACCCAGACATAAGCTAGACTGCTCGACTCCGGCAAATAGCGTTGCTATGTATCACACATGGAGAGAGTTGTAGACTGTGAAAGAGCTCGTATTGCTCTTTGAGATGTAAGCCACAGTGAGTAACTTTGGAAGACGGGTTACGGATATGCTACCAAGCGTAAAAGACAAAATATTTGCATTATTCACCATAAACGGGGAAAAACAAGACAGAAATCAACAACTTGAAAAATACACGGGATTTGGACATAATGGAGAAACAAATAGCTACCAGCAAAGAGCATTGCATAGCTCAAATAAGTCTCAAATAACCTGCATAGAAAAAAAATTTAAAAAATGCAAACAACCAAAACTGGACGTCCCTCGGTGCAGGTGTATAACAAGTGTGCCAATTTTCGATTCGAGTCAGCCATAAACAAAGGCCGCCATAGCCAAGGATGCATTTCATCCATACAGCTAGTCCCATCACTAACCCTGACCTTGACAACTAACTAATCATAAGTCACATCACAGTGTTGCCTACGACTGGTCGGTAACGATTTTGCCTTCTCATTCTCCCTCCTGGATTTGTCAAAGGCCACATTAAAAGTCAAGCGGATGGCCGCACAATGTCGGCACTGGGCCGACAAAGCTTACCAGTTATTAAATTATATTATTACAGAACAGAACGTACACATCAAAAAGTTCCACACTGAGGCTGGTGGCGGCGCGAACAGCTTCCATATGCTGGAGCATGGATCTGACATTGAGAACATTGGAAGCGCCGCCGCCAGACGACGACGCCTTGGAACGACGACGAGTGCTACCACTTCCACCACCGCCACGTGGTCGAACCACCTCAGAGACACCGGACACCCCTGTACCACCCTGACTACCAGCAGTACGCGGAGTTTGAATGACCATCTCGTAAGTCGTCCCGCTGCCTTCACCGAGCCATCGCTGCGTGTACGCCAGCTCCCGACTCAGTCGACCACCCTCTGTGAAAAAGCACACACACACACACACAGTCTTTATACTAGGATAAATAAGGTAATCCAGCAAAACAAATTTAGGTGACTGCTGACTGGTCATTAGTCCGAACCACCTGATAGCAACCCGACAAGGGCTGAGCTGAAGTTAAACCCACAACCCCTGACAGTCCTGGTGGGCTTTCGGGGTTTCCCAAACAATTGATCAGTTGACGCTCAGAGGTACCATTCAGTATCAAAAAAATAAAGCTTTCGTCATCGTCTTGACCAGCTGAGAATTTCAATATACTTTTTGCTAGCAAGCAACTTAAACATTTCGATGCTCAGTTAAATGCTATCGACTGACAACGACTAGCATGCGTTGGTCGCATACTTTGTCGCATCTAATCATGAAGATTCGTAAACATTTGAAAAAAGTCTTGTGTTTACATCTGCGGCGCCGGCTCAGCTCATGGCAATCAGCTGGTACTACAGCAAGGATTGGTCTCAACAACAGAATTAAACAAACCTAATGCCGAGATGCGGTATTCTGCGGCACGTCCTGCGGGGTTCGTTTCGTGCTAGAATCAGGTCGCAGCACTGCAGCCTGCGCTTAGACCGGCACTCCACTAGGGTGAACTTGTTCGACAAGTCGTGTCGACAAAAGCAGGAGAGACAGCAAATGGGCAATCGCACCCACTCCGCTTAAATTTTCGGCCCTCGAAGAATCTTTTTATCGAAAACTTTCGTCCAACTGAGACTGAAAAACCCATTTTGGGAGAAATTTATACTCAAAATCTCTAGCAGCTATAATCTCCTCTGTCAAAAAATTTCAACTTTTCTGCCTCACTACGTTTATAACCCACGTTGCCGCTGCGTACACAAGTGGAATTCGGTCCTCGCGCAGCGTGAGTTGGGAAAACGTGAAAACAACAACGGGCGGCGGCGGGCCGCTAAGATCAAAGGCGGCGTGATTAGCTCTAGCTCTATAGCTCTAGCACGAGCAGGCCGCTAGCATACGTCACGTCTCTCTCTCTCTGACGGTATGGCACCTGCAGCAGCAAAACGGTGGCGTAGCCAAAAAGGCGGGAGAGAGAGGAGGACCGGGGACCACCCCCGACCCTCTAGACAAGACATAAGCAAAGGTTTAAACCAAACTTAACGGGCTAATTTGATCAGATGATTCTTAAAAAATAGAATTAAAATTGCTGCCACCAGATCTCACATTTAAAAGCGGATGCACCTAATTCGGATGGGGCTCCGCTCCAGACAAAGAAGAGAAAGCGTACAGCGCTCACCCGGACACCTTAGCTGGACTCTATGAGTTCTAATTCTAAAGGAGAGAGAGGAAGACAGGAAAATGAAAGGAAGAAAAGGGATAGATAGGGAAGGAAAAGATAAAAGGAGGGAAAGAAAGGAAAACGAATGAAAAAAGGAAAAGAAAGACAGAAAGAGAGGAGAGCATCCCCCTCCTGCCAATGCAAATTTCTAGTTCCGCCACTGCAGCAAAATCCCACACCGGCCACACGCCTGTATGATCTCGCCATGCCTTGGGTTACTTTGCCGTAGTGTGGCAAAAGTCACGCATGCCACTATGCTACTGCCACTGCCCTACCAACCGCCGCAGTACAGCAGCTGCGTCTACGTTTACGCCGTGACGTAGCGGTTTGGTTTTAACGGTCAAAAGGCTAAGTCCCTGGCGTAGCCATAAAAGGGGGTAGAGGGCACTTGGGGTACGTGCTCCCCTAGGAGTCTTCTCAGCTACTCAAAATAGTGCCAAAAAGCTACCAAAACATTTTCAAACAGGTAATCTAAAAATTTTCTGGGGAGAGGGCACAGCCCTCTTTCAAACCCCTTCTCCGGTGGGAAAGAAGACACCCTCCTCACAGCTCACCCCTTAAGTACCCCCTACATCCACATCCTGGCTACGCCACTGGGTTAAGTGGTATAGAGCTCTCCACAGGAAAGAACCTGTTTGGCCAGGGACACCTCAGAGCTGTGGAGCATCAAATGCCATGCGCGTTCATCTGTGTCAAATGGCAGGTAAACGCTGTGTGATCCCATATGGCAGGTGACGCTCCGCAACTTCGAGATGGATTTCCCATAAAAAGCTATACCGAATAGCAGAAAGACTTACCTTCGACCCAGAGCCGTTCCACGCTAGTCTGGAGAGATGCGGTCTTGAGTCCAACACAGCACAGCGACAGCAGCAGAACTCCCAGGAACAGAACCTTCCCGGCATGCTGCTGGACGAAACATCCTAGCCGGAACAGACGCCATTGCAGCTGCCAGCGCAGCCAGACGGCGCGACGACCGCCGACCGCACGGCCCTGTACAACCCGTGCACACAACACAACACAACACATTCAATCCATGCTACAACAGAACCCAAACTATTTACCACGCAAGCGACTGCAACAGATCCCAGTGGTGGGCAAATCCAAATCATGATTTGATTTAAATCATGATTGAATCACGCACAGTGATTTGATTTGAAAAATAATGATTTGTTTTACAAAACGTGTGATTTGATTTGATTTGAAATTTTATGATTTGAGTTGAAATCATTCCAGATCACAAAAATTTTTTGATGGTATGCACAATGCTATTGTCAGCGACCACAGCTACCAAAACCATGCTCTTGTTTTCATTTGCATACAGCAATGTTTCCTCAAACCAGACAGTCAGAACTCAACCACAGAGATGAGCCCTCCACAGGCTTGGATAAATCCACCAGTACTTATCAAGGGATACGGTACAAGGGAAACAAAACCAGAAACAAAATAACTTTTAGCATAGTTGGCAGCCATGCTGGGCTTTCACATTTTGATTAAAAATGCCAAATGGAGCAGCAGAAGACAAACGGTGTGACGAAACACCGCACCAGTCTCACCGACCGCACTGGCAGCAATTCCTACCGCACCGGCATCAGATCACGGCACCGGCGCCTAAAACGACCACTTCGAGCATGGCGGCAGCTGCAGACGATTGGACGCTGTCTTAGGGTTAGGGTTAGGGTTAGTAGTCGTTATAGGCGCCGGTGCGGTAATATCCTGCCGGTGAGGCCGGTGCAGTGTTTCGTCGCACCCTAAGACAAAAACTGGTCAGTCCTGCACATAGATCCGTCGGGCACCTTCCCGCTGCGTCAATGCCAGTATTGGTCCTGCAGCATATTCAAGCAGGAGCAGCAGCAAAATGCCAGTTCCTCTTTGTCATAAAAAATACACAGGCACACGCACACAGACCTAGGCTAGCTCGTAAGCAACCTTTTCAAAAGTGGGCTGCGTTCAACTTCATCCATTCTCTGGGCTGCAATGAGACCCTCCCACCGGCTATGGGGAGCCGCACACATTTTATGAATTTCTAGATCCAAAAATGTAATCAATCGTGACGGCTTTGCTTATTTTGTGCAATGCTGTCTAGTTTCTGCTAACGGGGAGAAGGGGGGAGGGGACGACGCGCGGCGCCCACTTGAGTTTAATACGATTCCGTTTGATTAATAAGTGTTACGGCGTTCGGCCAAATCACAAAGTTGCCAGTTACTGTAAATGACAACTAGTAAGTTATAACCTCTACCGGCCACTGCATAATTGTGTAGTTCCTGCGAATTTCGAACGTATGCGACGAACAAGCAGTAGGCCTATTCACAGATCACTGCGAAATTGCCAAACGACAGAAATCTAAATAGTACACGCATACCCGCGTAATCTGAACGTATGCTGTGTATGCATCCACCCAGCTGGTCCTGGTCGCCAAATCCGCGTCGATTGCTGCAGAAATCGTCGACTGTTGACGAGTTTCGTTCATTTTAATCCACGTGCGTTGTTGTTGTTGTGAAATGACGTCATGCTGTCGTCACGGCCACCGGTAGCGACAACGAGCACAAACGATAGCCCAAATCCAGCCGTAAACTGAGCACGCCGAAGTCGTTAATCGCATGCCGTCCGGTACGTACAACGGGCTCCGCAGAAAAGATCGCCGTACGGTACGGCGTACAGGACGAATGAGGTCGGCAGTCAACAGGTAATTCAACCGCTAACCGAACGACGGACGAACTAGCTCTAGGCTAGCGTCGAGTCGAACGGCGTCGAGTCGAACGCAAACGTTGCTGTGGGTTCATCCACTACTTAGCAACCGATAGATAGCGAAGAACAGCATCAGCATCCGACAGACAGTCGAACGTCGACTAGCACAGATGCACTGCGGAGCGCAAACTGACTGAGCACAGCGAGCACCAAGCGCTGACTGTTGGGCCTGCAACAATCGTGTTGGCGCAAGTCGCCGGCAGCCCGGCAGGCAGCAGCAGCGACTAGGCCGATGGACGACGTACGGTATAGGCGGCAGACTTCGGTAAGTCAGGGAAAATGAGGCGGCACGATGCCCACCCGCTCACTCCTCCCCAGTCCCCACCAGCTGGCTCCGAAAGCGTTCTTTTATCGCAGCAGGCGCCACACCGTTAGAGCAGCGGCGGCGTTAGTTTAGCTAACAGACTATGCAG
>Ga0209367_1006749_pt1 | contig 15860 bp, 8 predicted proteins | sample WorMetLIZISLAND2_FD_187412 | JGI IMG/M metagenome (GOLD analysis project Ga0209367, IMG submission 187412) | Marine gutless worms symbiont microbial communities from Max Planck institute for Marine Microbiology, Germany - Olavius geniculatus... ... | reverse complement strand
GAAAGCCTATAGCATTTCCAGTTCAGTAGTTATAGTTTCGAAAATTGCATATCACTTGGACTCGGCCCATCGGGACCCTAATACACATCGGCCATAGGCGCGTGTAGCGTTGGCGACGGTGGCGCCTCCTTGTGAATGATAAAGACTTGCGCAGCCTCATATCGCGAAAAAAATCCGTAAAAACCCCTATTTTGGCGTTCAAGGTCATTCAAGGTCACTGAATTCAGCGCCAATCGAAAGCCAGTATACGATTTCCTATTGGTGATTAACAGTAACCTAGGTCATATCTCGCACCGTTACTGAGATACAGTGAGTTATTGGCTAAAAATCACAAATTTTTCCCACCCCCCTCTCATTTAGCGCCCTCGTTCGGGGTGACCCCCTTCGAGTTTACGAAAAAGCTTTACGGTTCCTGAAACTAGAGTCTTCCAGGCAGCCGAAGGTGAAAATTTGGAGATCCTAGCTTGGACCGTTTTTGCCTGATCCACCCGTGTGACAGACAGACAGACAGACGGACAGAATTGCGATAGCTAAGACGCGCTATAGCAGTACCTGCTTTCGCGCGTAAAAACGTAGACGGCCTGAGTTTATGAGAATGGTAAAAAGAGTCTGAGGACAAAGACCGCTGATTAACAGTAAGCATGACTGTAATAGTCAGACTTAGCCTATCTCAAGGTCGAAGGTGAATATCAAACTATTATAGGCCTACATGTAATCGTAAAAAGCCGACAGACTGCGTGTTCGTGTGTGCACCATGCGACAAACATTTATGCTGTAGAGTGTAGAATAATTGTGTAATAATTCAGTTGGTAACGCGGAAAGTAATCATGACATTAGACTTCGTATTATTCGATAATTTTGTAAGCCTTTTCAGCCTCCGAAATAAATTTTGTAAAAAAACTGCTCATACACTAACAACGCCGTCTACAGCGGGCCAAAATTTGCAGTCGTTCACAAAAACAGTACCGTATAAAACACTGCCAAAAAGACGTTCTGCTTCATAGCAAATAAAAAGAAAATAGATGGTTCTTCGTTCTATGCTAACGCCCACTTTATAGCACATTTGGCCACACTGAGACCTTAACACCAAAATTCAATAACCATCTCAACTTTTTCCAAGGATGCAATTTGGTGAAAGTCCGTAAGTGGGTACCACATAAATATCGCGAACGAACATGTACGAACAGCAGTCGACATCAAAGCATATAGGGCCTATACCTCAAAATCTATGACAGGTAGATGCATGAAAATAGCGTCATTTCAAGAAACGCTGTTTAGGTAAATATAACGTCAAAACTATGATGCGACGGCAAGGCTCAGACCGTGGCTCAGACAGTCGTTATCAATGTTAATACGTGACAGACTGGCAGGTGTGTCACCTTGGCAACGGCATCATTAGTTGCAGCGGTTGCCGCAGCAGCAATCTAATGTAATTACTGATTTACCTGGCGGCGGCTGCCGCTGCTGCTTCAGCGCGCATAAACCTACCAATCATCATGACAGTGGCGGTTTTAGGCCCGGGCCGGGGGGCACAGCTCCCTCCCCCCAGTTCTGCTCCAGGCCCATCAGTTTCGTGGCCACCCAGGATTTTTTGCAAAGATAACACAAATATCTGATTTCTTTGAATTTCCAAATTTTATAAAATTGGGCAAATTTGCCGCTTCCATTAAACGTAAAAAACAGAAGTGCCTTAGCTTCAGGGGGCTTCGCCCCCCTGATCCCCTGACCAGGGGCTCTGCCCCTGGACCTCACTGGGGGCTTCGCCCCAGACCCCCGTTATAGGCTTGGGCTACCGCACTAGCCATGCAGCCGTGCTCCCCAGAGAACCGCCAATAATCATTGATGCATCTAAACACGCTTAAACTCCATGCAGCAGTGCGCATTCATCATCTTTCAGCTTGTGCGCCTCTCGCGCGTTATACTATAGCATATCAAGTAATTTGAGCGAAGCTCGTGATGCGCACGACAGCCTTAAGCAGTTGCTGTTGCAGGTTGTCCAGGTCTATCTCCCAGCCATGTCGGCGCAATTTACTTATGAAATGTTAACCACAGCCAAAAATTGCCAAAAAACACCAAAACCCTTTATTTTGGCAATTCAATGTCATTCAAGGTCATCGATGTTAACACCGTTCAAAAGCTCGTCACCAGTGCTCGTTATGATAAGCAGTATATCTGCGTCCATTTGCAACTGTTTTCGCCCTAAAGCGGTAAAATAACTACTTTTAGGGGGTAGCCGTACTTGACGCCCGACTGCGCTGGCCTCCTTGAATCTAAAGGGTCGGGATCTGGATAGATACAATCTACGTTCAATGCGTTCAATGCTGAATGCTGAAAATTTCACATGCAGGTTGTTTTGGTCTATCTCTAGCCATTTCATCGCAATTCACGGTTGAAATGTGCGCTGCAGCCAAAAATTGCAAAAAATTACCAAAACCCTCTTTTGGGCGTTCAAGGTCGTTCAAGGTCATCGATGTTGACAAATCTAAAAAGCACGTCACCAGTGCTTGTTATGATATGCAGCAAGTCTGTATCTATCTGCAACCATTTTTACACTGTAAGAGCTAATAGTGACAAAATAACGTCTTTTTAAGAGGGTACCCCCACTTTGACGCCCTCGTTCGAGCGGAATCCCATCACCTAGGTGCACGAATCTTTGTCACTAAAAACTAGAGTCCTTGCGCCAGCCCACAGTAAAAATGTCGTGATTCTAGGTGTCGCCGTTTTGATACAGTGCCAGCGTGTAACAAACGGACAGACGACATCTCGACGATGGCTAAGACGCGCGAAGCATGCCATTACATGCTGTCGCGCGTAAAAACGACGTCTCCAAAATTCATAACTATTATTCATCGTAACGTTCCATTTCTTTTTAGCGCGTATTAGCTATGGTAATTCTGTCTGTCAGTCTGTCCGTCTGTCTGACACAACCCGGTACCGTTTGGAGACCAGGTAAAGACTTCAGGTTTTCACCGTACGATGGCTTATAGTCTCTAGTATTTTGTGACAAAATTTCACGTTACTGGGTAAAGGGGTTCTTTACAAACGACGGGCGAAAAAGCGGCACGCCCTCCCCCGTAAAAGGCGTTATTCTACCGCTATTTGGCTCGTCTAACGTGAAAATGATTGCAGATAGGCACAGACATGCTGCTTATCATAACAAGCAATGGCGACAAGCTTCTTAGGAATGTTAACATTGATGACCTCGAACCCCCGAAAATAGGGGTTATAGAGAATTTTTCGCGATTTCGGGCTGCGACACGCATTTCAAGAGTGTATTGCGCTGAAACGGTTGGAGATAGATTAAGACAACCTGGATATAAAATTTTCAGCATTAAAAGTAAATTTTAGCAGTCTAAGTCCGGAACCTGTAAGTTCAAGGAGGCCTGCGCACGCGGGTGTCAAAGAGAGGTGCCGCTCTAAAAAGTGGTTATTTATCCGCTGTTGGCTTGTCTGGCGTGAAAATGATTGTAGATAGACACAGACATGCTGCTTATCATAACAAAAACTCGTGACGAGCTTCTTAAAATGCCAACATCGATGATATTGAATAACACTGAACCTTAAAAATAGAGGTTTTAGTAATTTTTTTAGCGATTTTTTGCTGCAAAAGAATGATTTGCGACAAAATGGATGGAAGTAGACTAAGATTACCTGCGAACATAAACTGCTATAGACTCTCGCGCGTATTATGAGCATTAGCTCAGACTTCTTGTTATAGCCTTATACAGCATTTCGATAACTGTTTCTCAGTTCAGATTTTTATCGTCATCGGTCATTCTTTTGGTTTTTTTTATTAAGCGTTAAAATAAAAAAGCCTGCATTCTCCTACATTTAGGCAATTAGGCCTATCACATGTGATAGCTTCCTAAATCATGGCTACTTCATTTTTTGGCCACTTTTAATCTTACAGAAATATTCACATACCATACAGCTTTGTTTTAAAAGACATGGCGCGCAGTTTTTTAAAACACATATCCATCACTGAGTTACAAGACTGACTATTAGGGCTTTTAAGCATGCAGTTCCAGGCATAAATGTGTAGTTCACCAAAGAATTTATGTCCGCTATAGCGTTACACGCATTTTAGAGCTCTTCCACCCCCATAAATTCGTTTGCGGCAATTATTTAAGGGAGCTTACTGCTTACGGTGCTCGCAGTCGCTGCCTCTTCTATAATCCCCTGGTAGGTTGAAACCGAATTGAATGAACTCAAGTAGAATACAGCAATGTCAGCCAGACAGTCAGTTTCTAGTGTTCAGCGATGCCGTTTCAAGACTGCACTGCTGCTGCACCGCGGAACGTTTAGAGCTGTTTTTTTTGCGAATCTCATCTAAATGTTTCCGGAAATTGTCCATCGTCAACTCGTCCAAATACGATCGCTCACGTATGCTTGCTTGTACATCTGTCTGCGGCTGGTTTACTTCCTTGTGTGAGTCCATCCGTCTGTGTGTTCAACAGTTTCTTTTTCTCCCTCCCCCCTCCCCTTCTGTCTATCTGTATTGCACGTTGTAAACCCGACGTGTGCGGACTACGGATCTCTAGAAAATCCAGTCCACATTTCCAGTATCAATCCGTCGACTGTTCACGTCAGCATGTGTTGTACAGAGAGATCCATGGAGTGGCGGATCAAGAGAGCGATAGACGCTTAAAACTCGAGTCGAGTTCTGAGGATACGTCTCTGCGTGCCTGTGGCATTAACCTTCGATATTTCGACCCCCCAAAAAGTTTTTAAAGTTAAAAATTGTCTATGGCTTCTAACAATAACCAATCTCAAAGTTCGGAGCGTCACCTGCCATACGACATCACATCACAAAGTGTTACCTGCCACCCGACACAGGTAAACACGCCCCATGCACCTTAACTCTAGCCAAGCAGGCTGGTACTCGATTTACAGACCCCGGAAGAATGAAAGGCTGAGTTGACCATAAGTGTTTGGTTATTATGTCGAAGAGGTTTTCATCGAACGTAATGTACGCAAGCGATGAAACGACCAAAAAACAAGGATTAAAGAGTGTCTATTCTTGTGTTGCTTTTGTGGCGTCTGATTCGTCCGTTGAGTTCAATGTAAACCAGGCTTAACGCATGGTAGACGGCAATATGCGGTTAGAGCTCGTTGTCCGACGACAAGTCGTGTCATTAGCAACATCTGCAACTATTTAGCTATAGCGTCTGCTATCTTTCCTCAAAAGGTTCCAGGGACGATACTGCCACCAGTACCGGTATTATAACTGTTCCTATGATTATTAGAAGTAGGGGACATACGCCTAATAGGCATAGGCCTACCCCCGAAATGAGTTAGTTGGCCTGCACAGTGCACACAGATCACAAATTAAAGCAGCTTCATATTCTCGCACACTTCTGCTGCATGGAAAACTTGGTGGCGGCCAAAACCACACTGTCCCAAGACATCGCCATGGCATATGTGCTACAAGCTACATCTGCCCAAATCAATCGTAAATACGTAACTTTCAATGTTTTGCCATTGCATTTGCAGCCGCACCTCAAAACACGTGCAAGTACGTGTACGTATTTCCACTTCCGGTCAGAAATCTGACGAACTGTAAGATTTTCTGCGCGGTTTTCGTTGCGCGTGCGCCACATGCACTTAGGCATGATTCCCTACTCAGCTTTCGATTCCGATTAGTAGTATAAATCTGCCCATCACTTGCCACAACAAGCTGAACGATTGGCGAGGCATTCAATCTCCGTTAATTAGATAGTTGGTTCATCTTAATTCTTGGTAGGTCTTTTCATCGTAAAAATACTCGACATATTACGTGGTCTATTCAACGGCTTGTCGACGCTCGATTAACGCAATTCAAATCACTAACACAGAGTTCGCACAAGTGCAGTCGAACTCCGATACAATAATTTTTCTCTACAATAGTAGTGAAGGCCAATTAGCCCTCTCTGTAGCAGTGGAAACCCTTGATGGTCGCTTGGTCGCAGGGTTTGCACGTAGTCTACAGGCCCGAGACTTTTGTAAAAGGCGGTTCGACTTCACTTCGCATAATTCAGCTTTGCGTTCTGAAGAGCACACTGTATAAGCTCCCCCTGACTAAGCCGAGTCGCAAAGTGCGCATTTTTATGCATTTTCAGCTCGAAAATCGCATCATGGTGGCGACGCGTTAGGTTCTTTCTTTATACAATTATTTCTGATTCCGGCTGCAAGGTGGTGCAATCGAGCCCATCGAATCCCCCCTTGGCTACGGTGTGAAATATCGTTTTTTGTGCATTACTGTGTCGTCACGACTAATTCATCTGTAGCACAGCTGGCGAGCAGTCTCGTCGGTGGTGAATGTGCTGATACTGGGTCTCGCAGCTCCGCAGGCCATTGCGCTTTTTGCACGCAATTTTTTTCCCAACGTCGTAACAAATTCATCACTTTTGTCACGGCAGGTTACTGCGAAAAAAAACGAATAAGACGACAAGCAGAAAATTGCAAAAGTCTTTCGTCCGAGACTAGTAGTCAATGCAACATAACCGTTCGGTTATAGTACAAGTAATTTGAGAAAAGCTCACGTGCTGCGCGATAGCAGCGTCCTGCCACCTGGGCAATCGTGTACAGCATGCAATAAAATAATAATACGTCTTGAAAGAGTACCAAAATTTGAGGCATCTGTACGGAAGAATCCTTGAATTTAAGAGGTCGAAATTTAAACTGTTAAAAATGGACGTTCTATGCTACAAATTTCATAGGCAGGTTGTCCAGGTTTATCTCCAGCTATTTCGGCGCAATTCATTCCTGAAATGTGCACCACAGCCGAAAATTGCAAAAAACACTAAAATTTCGTATTGTTCAAGGTTCAAGGTCATTAAAGGTCATCGATGTTGACACCATTCAAAAGCTCGTCACTATAGTGATGGTTATGATAAGCAGCATGTCTGTGCATATGCAACTGCTTTTACGCTAGTCGAGCTAATAGCGGTAAAATAACCACTTTTAGGGGTACCTCTCTTTGATGCTTACCTGCGCATGTCTCCTTAAACCTATAGGGTCGAAACTTAAATTGCTAAAATCTGACTTTAATGCCAAAAATTTCATTCCAAGGTTGTCTTGGTCTATCTCCAGCCATTTCGTCGCAATTCACTCTTAAAATGTGCGCTTCAGCCAAAAATTGCGAAAAATTCACTAAAAACCCTTTTTGGGAGTTCAAGGTCGTTCAAGGTCATCGACCTTAATAAATCTAAAAGCCCGTCGCTAGTGCTTGTTATGATAAGCAGCACGTATGCTAGCATGTACCTATCTGCAATCGTTTTCACGCTACACGAGCCAATAGCAGCAAAATAACCACTTTTTAGAGGAGTAGGCTTACCCCTCTGACGTCCGCGTGCGCAGGCCTCCTTGAACTTAGGGAGTCGGGACTTAAACTGCTAAAATCTACGTTTAACGCTAAAAATTTCATATGCAGGTTGTCTTGGTCTATCTCTAGCCATTTCGGCGCAATTCACCCTTAAATTGTGTGTCGCAGCCCGAAATCACGAAAAATTCACGAAAATCCTTAATTTTGGGAGTCCAAGGTCGTTTAAGGTCATTGATGCGGATAAAATTAAAAAGCCCGTGACCAGTGCTTGTTATGATAAGCAATATGTATGTACCTAACTACAACCGTTTTTTTACACTAGAAGAGCCAATAGCGGCAAAAAACGTCTTTTTAAGGAGGTACCCCTCTTTGACGCCCTCGTTCGAAAAGAACCCCTTCACCCAGGGGCATGAAATTTCGTCACGATAAACTAGAGTCTTCGTGGCAACACATAGTGAAGATTTCGTGATCCTAGCTTGCACCGTTTTGATACAATACAGCAGTGTGACGAACGGACAGACGGACAGACGCCCAGGCCATGGCTAAGACGCGCGAAGCATAGTGCTATCGCGCGTAAAAATACGTTCTGTTGTATAACACTTAAACCACATTTAGCTCACACTGCTACTGTTTTCACAATTTTCAGCTGCAGTCGTTCGTCATAAAGCAAACGCCAGTATCGTACTTTATGCCATCTCAGCATGGGACTTTAAGCAAAATACCACACTGTCTGGAGTGGTATAGGCCTCGCTTATATCCACTCCAGCCGCGCGATATCTAGTACTGCAGAAACAGTTAAGTTGAAGCACGCCCAGACCTGCTTTGCATGGATCGTCGATGTTGACAACTCGTGACGTGGGCTGGACGGCGCGACGTCGGTCGTATGACGTCATCAAGGCGCTGCCGCAAGTCGGCGTCAACAGCAGCAGCAGCAGCAACCGGATGTGTGATGACGTCGCCATCACCATGACTGAAGTAGACGCCTCACGCGACTGAAACAGACAGAGTCATACCCAAATTAATACCTAGACTATAGACTTATATATGAACGCCCTACTGTCGTAGCGAACAAACCGCGCGATGCGTTTATTTAAATTTACAACTGTGTTGCTTAATTACGTCGCCAGCGATGTATTTCCACCTGAAATGCAAAGATGCAACAATGCACAGATAGCAAAATCGCTTTAAAACTGAAGTGTAGCCGCGTGCTGGCAAAAGCGAATAAACTAGGCGTACAGTTCGAAAACAAACAATGAACGCTTCTCTGGTATATTCCATACAAACGAGATGCGTTTTCTTGTGTTGCAATTTACTTTTGCCAATGGACAAAATCGCAGGCTCGAAAACTATCGGCGGACTAATAAAACATAAAGTGGTGGGCCATAAAATGGCACAAAATTTTTATACACCAATAACTTGATTAAATATTAACCAATTTTTTAAAAAAAATTTCACTGTCGGAATCAAGAGACAATTTGTAGTAAAACTTTTACCAAAGATCCCAGTCCCACCACATGTCAAGTCGCTACACTTCCTAGTGAAATATTTGTGTCTTTATAGCAACAATAGTAAAAAGGCGATATCTGTAACAACACATTCTAAAAAAATTAACAGCACAAAACAACCTGTTTATTGCCTCAATTATAGCCCAAAGTAAGTGTAAAGTAAGTGTAACATCTCGCAGTTTTCACATCAAATGTTCAATGTGTCTGCCTTGCTGCTGGACGATGCACTTAAGCCGGCGACGCCACTGACCAATGGAGTGATTAACCAATCGCTGCGACAATTTGCCCCACTCACTGCTCCAGAATTGTCGTGAATTGGCAACATTGATAAACCATGCATGAAAAGGCCCCTCAAACAGCATGATCGACAGGATTTAAGTTTGGACTGTTTGAAAGCCACACGTCAGGCTCAATCAACGTTGACCATGCAATTGGTCACCGTCGTCGCCGGCTTGAGTGCGATGTCTGACATTTCACAAGGTAGTGTAACTGCACCTATGAGGTGTGATGGGATATTTAGTATTATTGTTACTACAATTTTTCTGCTGATTCCAACAGTGAAAGAATTTTGACAATGGGTTAATATTTGATGAAGTTATTGGCATATAAAATTTTGTGCCATTTTTTGGCCCACCCTGTACAATCGATTAGTGTCGTCATAACGTTATGGCATTCTCGTATCGTTCCTTCCCTATTGCTGATCCCACTCTGTGGAATACCATAAACCTTCTCTACGAACACTATCGCGTCTAGTACTCTATAGGTAGCCTGCGTCAAGATCCAGGCTTATTATTCACTTCAGCCTATTCCACAACGCTTCTGATTGGTCAACGTAACTATGTGACAATTATTAGTTGGCGCTATAGTAGAATGTTTTAGATCAGATTAGATTATGACAAAAGTATATAGGTGAAAAGCGCGACACGTACCGGAGTGGCGACGACTCAGGACGTCTGATGCTGAGAACACATGATTGACTAGAAGAGACAGACAGTAGGTCTACACGGTCAGTACGGTGCCTGGGAATGAGACGAGACGAGAGGCGACTGATGATAGCGGCAACAGTCAGCTGACTGAGACAGCTAGTGCCAGATAGACCCAACACCAGCACTGCCCACGGTGCCCAGTGCCCGATGCGTGTGCTAATTCTCACTCGCCTCTCGCTCACTGCATGTCTTGCTTGGCCACACGCACTCAGGCACTGAAGCAGGCGTCATGACGGCCTTCGGTGTGGTCGGTGCTTTCCGGCGCTCCGCCGTGATGCGATGGGGACCAACGCTACTCGACCACTGCGACGTTACGGGACCAGGAGTACTAGAAGCCAGTCTAGACGTTGTTATTAGGCGGAATCGTGCACATTTCTCCATTCTCCGTAGTGTGGTCTGTCTGTCTGTCCCCATTCGTGCCACCTGCTTAAACCGTTCGATGGATTTACAGATTTGTAGATGCCATTTAGCAGGTACACTCGTGCTGTCCAATAACACATTGTGTTAGATGGAGAATCGAGATTTATTGGGGATCAAACCACCTGTCAAAACAGCTAATAATTGCTGCAGCCAAACCGTCGGTCAAATGCTGCCACCTGGCGAATACGAACAAGGGATTGCGTGGACCTGCCACAGCGACAGCGATTGCGCCTTTTGCCTAATCATTTCGGTTTATTGCTGTCGCTCAGTTTATCTGTACTTTAGGAGTATTTATAATAATATTTATCCGTAGATAGAAGAAAACCGCTATTTATAAAATCCTGCATGGTTACACTTAGAACATAGAACATGTTCAAAATGTTTTGCAACATGTTTTGTCTTGCGACCGCATACAGCCTAAGCTTAGCTCATTCATTTTTCAGAACTCTTTATAATAAAAACTGCATTAGATGTAAGTTAGTACAGAACTGAGTATGTCGATGTCGCTGTTTTAAAAGAGCACATTGTTCGCTCATGGATGAGTGTGACGGGCAGCAAATAAGCAGACGCGTCACTTTGAGTCCCTGAGCTTGTTCATGTTTTTGTGCGCCTTGAATAACCGTCTAGTACAAAACTGTACACGTATAATGTATAACTGCCAGCCACATCATGTGTGACGTAGCTTATAGTAATGATAAAAACTCGCATAATAATAGTCTACTTATGTGTATGACCTGCTTCACCTATTCAATTAAGCACCATTAAAAATAAACGCAAATTCGCCGCAAAAGCAATTGTGTTGTATAAATAAAAACGCTAAGAAAACAAAAAAAAACGTTCAGACGCCATGCGTCTATCCACTTATCTGTCTTGTAACTTAAAATTAAAAAAAACTTGAAAAAAGTGTAAAAAGACAATTAGCTTGGTCGTTTTCTAGTTCTGAAGCAAATGCTATATAAACTTTCGTTTCAAAAGGTCATATACAACGTCAAAAACTTCCAGGAAGCAGCGCTACATGTAATTCTAATTTTAATTAATAATTTAATTCTAGATTACGATAAACCTGTTTATCACTGCACTTCAAGGAAACTGGGTATAGTCGGAGATAATTCCGTCCAAGAGATTCCAGGATAAAACTCAGCCTTCGCCGAATATGCGGAGAGAGAGAGCGCCCGAGTCGTAACAGTCTGAGAAATTCGTTACAGTTTGCACTTAACGTGTAATCGTAATCGTCAAGGCGGCGTGGTCGATGGGTCGGTTGGTCTTCGGGTACTCCATGAACTTGCTGCGGTTGTGCCGACGTCGTCGATAGCTATAGAGTGGTGTAATGTCTGCAGTGTACTCGGCACGTACATGAAGCAATCAAGTGCCGCTGCCAGCAGGACATTTTGGATTGGATGTCATTGCGGGAGTGGACGTTTTGGTTCAGAGCTTTTCTTGTGTGCTGTTCTACGCAAGATGCGCAGTTTTGAATGAAACCGTGCAGTTCGGAATGAGCATTTGTAGAATGAAAGTAAACGAAATTTGGATGCCAGATGCGTTTTCTAGGTCTTCTACACCCAAAATGAGTTTGTGCCTTTGCAACGATAAGCGCTGCTGGGGAGCGCTCCCTTATGTACTGAATACACGAAACGACGGTCGCGGGGACGATCGCCGCGACCGATCGCCTGTATAGTGAATACACTAGGCGATCGTCGCGGCGATGTAAATCTGCACAAGGGGTCTTCTCGGCAAATAGGTAAAATATACGCAAAAACTTTTCGTAGCTATATACCTTTTTTTCAGAAACTCACCTATGGTCAGACCCTTCTACGGATTTTTGCGTGCGATGGCTCAAACGACGCGGTCTCGAGCAAGGATGTGCCCTTTGGGAATTAAAAAAATAATATTAATATTTAACGTATTTATTCAAATAATTCTAAAAAAATTACAATGGAGCCTATGGGAAAAAATAAACAGTTCTTAAAACGGTCATAACTTTGGCTGCGTATAAGATAATTTTCCCTGGTTGCCATGGCAACGAAATTTGGGACAAAATGGGCTATAACTCGGCTTGTGTAAGAGATATCTGCGACATTTTTGCGTCTTTTTTCGAGATGGGCCATCGAATGCTGCCAATCGCATTTTTCCCCGACCGACATGGACAAGATGCATATGAAATTTTCAGCATTAAACGTAGATTTCGACGGTCCAAGTCTCACTTCTCTAGGTTCAAGAAAACCTGCACATGAGGGCATCAAAGAGCGGTACCACCGTAAAAGTCTTTATTTTACCATTGTTGGCCAGTAACTGCTATAGGCTTTCGCGCGTCTCGTGAGCATTAGCTCAAATTTCTTGTTGTAACTAATCACCAGTAGAAAAAACAGTATTTTATTAATAAAACAGCAAATATAAATGTACAAAACATCAGTTTATACACTTGTTAACGGCAACATTTAAGGACTTGCACATCGAAAACAGCAAAAATTACAAAAGGTGATATTATTCAGCGGCACATTGACACAGTCAGTGTGATGCGGGCAATATTACCTTTTGTACCTTTTGCTGTTGTCAATGTTGCCGTTAACAAGTGTATAAACTGATGTTTTGTACATTTATAAGAGTATAACTAAGTCACCAATGTTAAAACTCCGAGGAAAAAAACATTAGCTAATTAGGCTATTCATGCAACTGCTTGTCGAGTAAGCCAAGCGACACTGACACGTCACTGTTACAGTCTAGAGACAGAGAGACTCAGAGAGACAAAATAAGAACAGCCATAATGTCACAACCGAAGGCCGTGTGGTAAGTACCAGGTTGTGCGGCAATTATACGTGTACTGTACTGCGCGGCACACTCACTCGACGACGTGCGACCGACCAACCGCATCGGACGACGAGCAGAGTGCAGCGTGGAAGGAAACTCTCCATAAACCACGTTCGTGGAATTTCGGTCGCACTCGGCTGATCACGCCGTACAATATGAACACCATCGACTAGGCTATAGACTCAATCAGCTATCACGCAACCTCCCATACACCGCCGCCCTAATCACCAAGACCTACGGCTGTCTGGTTCGGCTACAGTCTGATTGTAATTTCTCGGATGTCGATCTCGTATCCAAGAAAGTACGTACGCATTACTCGGCCTATGTTAAACCACCCAGCTGTCTGGAGTGATGAATGAATGTTAACCGAACTTCTACGTGCACGTTTTGATAGAATTTTCTAGTAGTTTAAGTTTGGGCCGAACAATACAAAACTTATTAGACTTTTGTGGCGATCTGAATTTTTGCATGTATTCCGGATCACTATGCGGGATTTTTTTACCGTGACATACGGACAGACGGACGGACAACTTAAATACGGTGGCAATACCACTCTTTGTACTAAACGTGCAGCGCGCGGTACAAAAACATTTAAACATATAGGCCTACCTAGTTACCTCCGCCAAGGAGGTAATGTTTCTGCCGGACTTTGTTTGTCTGTCTGTGTGTTAGCAAGATAACTCAAAAAGTTATGGACGGATCTTTCTGAAATTTTGAGGGTATGTCTGGAATGGCATAAACTACCAGTGTTTCAATTTTGGGGGTGATCCGGAAGGAATCCTGAATTCTGGATCACTTTGAAATTTTCGTTATCATTGCTTTCAATTTGGCATAGGTCTAAGGGAAACCGCTGACAAACCGAAGATGGTGCTGCCACCTAGCGAACAACATTGCCTTGGCGGAGGTGTGCGGGCTCTGACTGCTTTCTAGCTTTTTGATGTGGCAGTATAAGCAGTCTAAAACAAGAAAGCCCAGTTAACTGAAAGAGTTAACATGCGACAGCGGTGCATGTTTGAAGGCCCACTGCGTACAAAATCTAAGCTCACCGATCCCAGCATCTGGCATTGGAAACGATGACTTTCCTTCATTCATTCACATACGCCAGACGGCGCAAACGGTCTCGCGTAGCTGCTGCCGTTTGAGCGGCCGAAAACGCGCATTTTGAATGAGTAACTAAGTTTGACGCCCCCGTACGGATGATTTCTTAAACGCAAAAAGCCCAAATTTAAACTAGGTCAAAAATTTCATGTGTCTTGGTCTATCTGTAGTGATTTCGGCACAAGTCGTTGTTGAAATGTGTGTCGCAGCCGGAAATTGCCAAAAGTCAATAAAATCCCTATTTTGGCGTTCAAGGTCAACCAGAATCATTGATTTCGGTGCCAATCGAAAGCCAGTGTACGACTTTCCATTAGTTATTAATAGTAGCCTTATCTCGCACCGTTTCTGAGATAGGGCCTATACGGCGACTTATTGGCTGAGTATCGCAAATTTTTCCTACCCCCTCTCACATAGCGCCCTCGCTCGGGGTGACCCCTTTTGAATTTCTAGAAAAGCTTTACGAATCCTGAAACTAGTCATCCACGGACCCAATAGTGAAGATTTGGTGATTCTAGCGTGCACCGTTTTACTGATCTAGGTCTATCCGTGTGACGGACAGACGAACAGAATTGCGACGGCTAAAACGTGCTATAACAGTACCTAGCCTATTGTCGCGCGTAAAAACTGTCGAAAATAACAACATGTTTCATACAAACGACTGAACCATTACTGAGCGACTGAGGTGGACCCTTTTCCGATCGGTTGTAGGCCTACTTTTAGGCCTACTGCCACTATGTGCCTTATAGGCCTATCATTTTCATAAACCTAGCAACTCGAAGCTAACTGACTGTCGTGACAGCCAATCAGGTCGAGGCCAGACTCTTGTTGACCGGACGCGATCAATCTTATTGGCCATTCGTCTTTGTCCTGCACGGACATTGTTACGACGTTCCGTCCGTGGCACAATGGGAACGACGGATTAACGATCTGACGTCGAGATAACAGAATTAGGCGCCGGCGGCGCAAGTTATAGGCCTATGCCTCGCCTTGAGCCGTCGGGATTCGGTGCGAGGGAGCGGGCACAAAACTATAGAAGAAACTAATTTAATTTTAAGGGTGACTGACACACAAATATTATGAAATTTATGCAATAAACAGCGACAAAGCTAGAGGCTAAAAATCGCAGCGTAAATAACGCAGCATACACCGTACTGTTTTACTGGATAAGCAACCACATGGAATCGAATGTCAGAGTTTTTTGCGGCTTTGAAGTGACGTGAAAGGCTGAAAAATGAACAGTTTGCATGTCGATGGGGACTTAGCAAGATAACTCAAAAAGTTATCGACGAATCATTCTGAAATTTTGAGGGTATGTCGGAAATGGCACAAGCTACCAGTAATTCAATTTTGGGAGTGATCCGGAAGGAATCCTGGATTCTGGATCACTTTGAAATTTTCGTTACCATTGCTTTCAATGGGGCATAAGGGAAACCGCTGCAAAACCGAAGATGGTGCTGTCACCTAGCGAACAACATTGCCTTGGCGGAGGTGTGCGGGCTTTTACTGCTTTCTAGTTTTTGTGGTTTTCGAAGTGTCAGTCATTGCGTGTCGCCATTAACAAGCGTATAAACTGACGTTTTGTACACTCATTTTTTTATGTATCATCAGTGCTGGTCTGTGTTTTGTTTGTCCGCAGGATTACTCATGTAAAGTTCGCCGGTCCCCTCGCCCCTGCTACTGCTTCTGCTACTGCTTCTACGCTCCGTGCATCTGCTGACGGGGCACCAGTCACTTCCGGTTCCC
>Ga0209367_1006746_pt1 | contig 15865 bp, 4 predicted proteins | sample WorMetLIZISLAND2_FD_187412 | JGI IMG/M metagenome (GOLD analysis project Ga0209367, IMG submission 187412) | Marine gutless worms symbiont microbial communities from Max Planck institute for Marine Microbiology, Germany - Olavius geniculatus... ... | reverse complement strand
GTTACCATTTTAACCTACAAGTCTATCCAAAAACAGAAGACTCACGCGTCGACAACGTGCTGGAGTTCTGTTGGATAGATCCACCGAAAACCACACAGCGGCTGCCTGCTGACCTTGGATGCCAGAGCGTACAGCATGATGATGCACGGCAGGGGGGCGTCCGGTGCCGGGAACAGCTTGTCGAACAGCGGCTGGTACCAGTGGACACAGACCAGACCGTCCTTGGGCTGAGAGATCAGGTTGTCATCCGGAGCTTTGGCTGGGACCCCGTCGACGCTCTGCAGCTGGACTGGTAGCAGCACACCTGAAATAGTGACTCAAGTTTAGGTAAAGGCAAAGTTATCCCATACTCGATAACAAGCTTTGGGGTCAGAGCTCATCCCAGCATCTAGGCAGTCAGCCCGCAGGTGACAGTCATAAACCCGGCGGTCGGCTGCCATTACTTTCCACCAGGCCCGCGGTTACCTTTCCAGCCGGAGAGCGTCACCGCCCTTTGACTGGTACCAAATTATACTGCTTGGTGACTGAGGCACATGCGTGTGAACAACTTGCTCAGAGAATCAAGTTTACAGCACGAACAAAGCACAAAAAAGTCCTGTGACTCACTAGCTGTATACACCATCAGCCACCATCAGTTTTATTGAATATTGGTGCAATTCGTTTTTATTTGCTTTCAAATTTTTACCAGAAAAAAACTGTTTGCATCTGGTCCGTGATGCGCTGCAGCATTTTTACCTTTTTTTTCTCTTGGAGTGTGACAATTTCTGTTTTTTTTTACTTTTTATGAGTTGCTGTGTAATATCCTTATTAAATAATATGCTACCAATTATGTGACACTTTAATGACGGGGCCATAGAAATATTGCTGCTTATTATTTTTAGACCACGTTAATGATGGCGACTAACGATATTGCAATGAATTAACAAGAAAGCCCAGCTGTCGCTAGAGAAGACGCGCTACAGCCTATACAGTGCCTGTTCAAAGTCATCCAAGGTGACATAAATGATTTTTATTTCATCTGAAAGGGCGTATGCCACTTCCCATTAGTGATTAATAGTAACCTTGGCCTTATCTCTTACTGTTTTCGAGATATGGCCAATTTTCCGTTAAAAACGCACATTTTTCCTACACCCTCCACTGAACCCCGAATTTGAATATGTTTTCCTTGCATTTGATCAGTGACATTTTGCATGCCTAGATTTAAGCCACATGACCAATTATTCGTGTAAAAAATTTTCCCCTAGGACCTGCCGTTTAGCCACAATACATCCGTGACAAACGGACAGACAGACTGACAGACGACACATCATGCCACAGACGTCCTACAGCAAAGCTGTAACAAGTCAAAAATGTGACACGAAAATGTTGCTGGCATTTTGCCATTTTTATATTTAACACTATTTCTGTTCTCAGTATCTCTCATTTCATTTTTTAAAAATTTCAGTTCTTTTTAGTTTATGTGCTAGATTAAACTGGCAGTTTGTTTGTCAGTTTTTGAGTGCAAATTCTCCATTGTATTGTATTGTATGGCAATACCGTCGGCCGAGGTGAGCAGATTGTCGAAATATTCCACAGCGATGAACGGCTGCGACGCATCGGACGTGTCATTAAGAGCCGAGAGGTTCAACAGTGAGGTAGGAGGGTGGACGGCAAGGCAACTCTGGGCGTACTGGCTGCAGTGTCTTGCCAGGAACGCATGAAGACGGGCCAGTCGCGTCATCCAGGGCGTGGAGTGAGCAAACGAGCGCAGCATGGAGCGTAGAGCCAGTGCTTTAGCACTCGAATCGACCGTGTCGGTGGCGCCGTCTGGTGAGTCGTTTAGCGACGTCTTGCTGCACAGCCACTGCAGCTTGTTCTGGTACTCTGCAACAGATCGACGACTCACACCGTTTAGTTAACGGGTGAATTCTAGAGCACGGACGGAGCCAGAAGGAAGTAGAGGGCAGCTGCCCCCAGTGCCTATGCCCTTGCCCCAATGTTGCCCCCAGGCGAAATTTTGATGGTGACAAAGTGCCCTCTGGAACGAACAACACATAGGCCTACCCAGATACGACTTATTAAACGTCGTTTTTGCAAGACAACACATATATCTGTGACTTTTTGCGTCCTTAAATATTGGAGATGCAAAAAGTAGTCCAAATGTTTAACAAAAAACAGGCAAATTGGCGGCTTTGATCGAAGAACTACAGTATTCGTTCAAGTAAGAAGAACCGTCAATACGAATCAAATAATACTGCTACAAAACACTCACTCTGTCCAGGAAATGGACGCTAAATGCAGTTTGCCCATGAGAAATGCATCATTTTGTACGTTTACGTTTTAACAACAACAAAAACACGACATTAAAAAGCAAAAAACATTAAAAACATGTTTCTTAAACTTTTATAAAAATACATGAAACAATTTTGTTGTTATGGCGTACGTAACGGTTAAGACGTTGGACTGTGTGATGATGATCAAGAGGTAGCGTGTTCGACTTCAGGTCGTGCCTCGGGACGTAACGTATAGCCACAGAGCGAGATGCACAAGAGGGCACCCCCCTAGAAGCCTACTTAGTTATTCAAAATAGTGTCAGAATGCACCAAAACACTTCATTTTCACACACAAAAAATCCAAAAAAAATTCTAAGGAGGCACAGCCCCACGCCCCACACCCAAGTGCCCGCTATAATACACCCAGATCCTGGCTACGCCACTGACGTCAACGACTAAAAGTAAAGGGCTTAGAGTCGTCCATAAATGACGTAACGCTCCGAGGACGGAAAGCAGGGGGGTTCACGCTAGCGTCAGCGTAATGACGTATGACGTATGGAATTGGTGGGTGGCGGTAAAAGGTCGAGTGACGTCACAGACGCAACATCTGCGAAAAGGTACAATGAACAGCCGATTTTACGTCGCCAACTTGCCAATTCGTTATCGTATTTGACTGAGCAGACAGACTCTACCTTCTCTCAGTGGACGATAAAGACACTATACATAAAGACATAAGACTCTAGTAGTATTGGCATTACCAAGAATGTTTCGCCAGGTGAAATTTGTGGCAAACTGGCGAGCTCGGTCCAATTTAGCGGCATAGACGTCCTGCGTTTTCTGCTCCTTGTCCAACTGCTGAGCTGTCGCTGCCACCGCTAAATTCAACAAAAAACCAAAACAAGATCGTCAAGCCTTGCTCAGATATAAATAGTAGCCTACTTGGTGTCTGCGGGCCATGCCTGCGCAACATAATATTATCGCGAATCCGAATGGAAGGGGATGTCCAGAGAGGGGAGATTATGTCACGGGGATTTTGTCCGTTTTACACCTATCCAAATTGTGTCCGGGGGGGGGGATTACCTCCTGAATGATTTACCGTGTACACTACTAAATGCGGGACCTGCAGCACTCTCCCGGACCCTATAGCTAAATCAATAGAGGGCTGCCAAATGCTTTACGAACCCTTCTGTAAAAAAGTTATGTCTCGCTGCGGCATGCTGATGTACCGGGTGGGTCAAAAAGTTTACACCTTTATAGCTACGTCACTATAATGCCATGCAAGCCAGTAACGGCACATCAACACAAAATAGGCCATGCAGTGCCACAAATTGTTAAAAGCGTTTAATTTATGCGTTAATAGATAAAAAACTTGGTAAGATAAAAAGGAAACTCATGAATAACTAAAAGGGGTTACTGTAGTTGTCCAGTCCTATGGATACAGACCGTCATCAGTAGCCGGTTGAGGAATAGTGCTGGGCAGAGTACACAGATCGATGGCTACGAAGTCAGGCAGATCAGCCGCAGCCTCACTAGTGATTATATCGCGAACAGCGTCGCTCGTTGCAGTCAGATTAATTCGACAATTCCGTGCATCTCTAGATGCTGCCGTGCAGCCGATGGCGCACCATGCCAGCTTCTCTTTCGCTGACCTGGCACCACCGTCCGTCTGTAGACCACATCAACAGCACGCACGAACATACCATCATTTCAGATATCGTGTAGATTTATTTTTAACAATAACGTAACAAGCGCCCAGCTGTCGCTATGGTTAGCTAACCGTACTCTTGACACACACTCCCGCTGCCATAACTGTCCAGTTATGAGGTCTCCAACATTTTATTCTTTGCTCCAAAATGTAAATGCAACACTTCTGAATTTTCTGATGTAACATAAACTTCTGATAGGCTAAGCTTACTTTCTAAAATATTTGCAGTTTTGCTTTGCAAACTGTCGCCAAACCGCTGAAGATAGCGGCATAGTTAGCATTGACCGTTCATAGAAACTTATCAATGCCGTATCAACGGTAGGCCTATGTATGGGTTAACGTAGGCTAAAGCGTTAACGGCAGCCAGACAGCAGCTGGACCGGCGCAACGCAGCAGTTTGTCAGTTGCCGCTCTGATTCGCTTGAATAAAGACGTGTGGGGTTCGCACTTCTTTCTTTCTTAGTTTTATGTAATTCTCACGGCCCGTTATACCTCTCGTTAATAAGCAATAAGAGGGGCACCCCAAAAATCCTTACAGGTACTACTGCCGACCCCCATGACGTGCCGTTCAGCCACAGTACATCACGTTACGGACAGACGACAGACGGATAGACAGCAGAGCGTAGCAGTAGCCTGACAGTACTAAGTACGGTTTGCTGAAAAAAAAATTACTTCTCTGAATATTATGCAGATACATCAAAAGCACTAATGCACTACACCAAACTAGCAATAATTGTGTAACTTCAAAACACGTCGGTTATGCGGCATAAGATGGTGTCGACATGCAGTGGCGTAACTTCGTCGTCGGCGCCGGGAAGCAAGATAACGCATGGCACCCTTCTCCCCGGCCCGCCATTTGTACGGAATTTTTAAACAGCCTATGTATTCTACACACGGTGTTTTATATAAAAACAGCTTCTTCTTTCTTTCATAATCAGTTATCATGATAATTTGGCTCCCCACGGGTTTCGGTCGGAGCTCCAGCCCAAATTTTAGCCTTACAAGCTAGACGATATCTGATGGTAACAATTCTAAAATTTTTTTTCTGAGCATATGACTTAATATTTGACCAAAGATGCAATATTTTAGCTAACTAGCTTACCGTTTTTCCACTTAAAATCGGTCATATATGACTACTACTTTGCAAAAATTGTTACATGCACATAAGAAAAATTCCTACTACACACTCGTTATTTTCTACTGCACATTTTGTGTCAAAAACACACAATTTTTAACTCTGTTCGATGACGAACTTTAACTGGTTCACAGATAAAAAATGTTCATCGTGGTTCATCCAAAATAATAAATAAAAGACGTCATCATCATCGTGACGTCAAGTCTACTCCACTAGCTGTGCACATACAGAATGACAGACAGAACCTCAGAATGGAGTGAAAACATTATATCCGCCAAGATCGGTTTGTCAGAAATTGAGAACAGTATGATAATGTTTCAAAAGTAGAGTCTTGGAATCTGGCGCCCCTCTAGCGCCCCCCCCTTGGCGCCCCTTTTGAGTCGGCGCCCTGAAGCAGTACATCCGTTTGCTTGCCGTAGTTACGCCACTGTCTACATGTGCAAATGTTGCACAATTGTTGCAGTGCAACAGTAATAGGGTGTTTACACGATCCAGCAAAAGTCCAGCAAACGTCCAGCATTAACTGAATGCATTTGCTGGAAGTTTGCTGGACTTTTGCTGGATCGTGCAAACACCCCATAAGCACTCGCCGTCTAACAGTGTCGGCGACTACGTGACTACACGCACGTACACGTCAACGTCGCAGCGACTGCTACCCACCCACGCTTGGATGACAACAGTCGTGCAACAGTTGCGCTGTGTAGACACACTCTAAATAAACGTGTTTCGACAGAGAGATTAATGCTCATATTGAAGAAAAGCTCACAGGTTGTTTAGTCCGTATATCATCGTCTACAACAGGAAGCAGTGATCCGTAACGAACAAGCTGAATCATCTGATAGCTGGCGAAACAGACCAACGCCAGCTCCATGTACGCCTTGCCTATCAAGCTGCACACGGTCAGAACTACCCCACGTTAGCAATTACCAAAGACTGGACGCTGGACAGTGATGGGCCTATAGACCAACCAAGAAAATGTACGTCGTAATGTGGTTCATATCGTAGGATTTAGATCACATAACAAAAACAGCCCAGCTGTTGCTAGGGAAAACGTACGCGCTTCAGTCTATACAGTTCCTGTTGCAGTACTGACCTTCAAGGTCATCCGGGGTCAGTGATTTCCATTTAAAAACCAATATGCGACTTCCTATCAGTGACCAGTTGCAGCCTAGGCCCTATCTCGCACCGTTTAACCACAATATATCCGTGACATACGGACAGACAGACGACAATCGTGCCACAGGTAGAAATCAAATTAGGTGCATTTTAGCTAAATAGATGAGATCTGGTAGCAACAATTTTAATTATTTTTCAAAAAAATAAACTGACCAAATTGGCAAATTTTGTGTAGTTTATATACGTATGCTTATATTTTGTCTGGAGAATTGGGGGGCTGGGCTCCCTGGGCCCCCTTGGCTATGCCACTGCTTGCGATCCAAACTTTGCATAAGATTGACTTCAAGTAAGACGCTATCAAGTGCTTAGGACTTGAATGGGTGTCTGCCTGCAGACAAGTAAATTATCTCGATATATAACCAACCACCATAGTCAACTCAGCCTTCCATCCCTCTGGAGTAAATAAATCGAGTGCTGGCCTGTCTGGCTGGGGTTAAGGTGAGGTTTACCTTCATCTGCGTCGGGTGACAGGTAACACTGTGTGATCTCATACGGCAGGTAACGCTCCGTAGCTCAGCGACGGGTATCCCGTAGACAGATTTAAACTTTTTGACTGTTATTTGACTAACTGACAGACTGGCACAAACCACAGGACTATACCTGAGGTCGTGTTCGTTGTCTAGGGATGTGTGAATAGCAGCCAGTAACGTCCGTGCGGCATCCTTGGCTGAACAGAGTCCGCGGTGACACATCTGCCTCTGTACCTGACCTATGCCATCATCCACAACCACATCCACGATCTGTTGACAACATGTGACTGACAGAGATGTTGCAAGTACTGAAGCCACAAGTACAAGTACAAGTACTTTCAAATGGTACTCGAGTACTACAAGTACCAAGTACTACATCTCAGGTGATTGAGGCCCCATCAGTGAATACAGCCTCACGGTGAATACATTCGTGAACAGACTGGACAAACATTGGTCAGACTCAGATATATGGGCATATAAAGCAAAAGCTACAAAGCTCATCTTGAAGTACACGTACAAATACAAGCTCATTAAATACATCTTCGATAACTCGTCTTTACTGAATACATCAAAATGCATAGTTTATAGGCACAGAATCACGATACAACAGATAGCACACAGGAGGCCTGGTACGAAAATTAAATTCTGAAATAAGCGTATATCTTTGAAACAGTTAGCGTTGACGGCTAGTTGACTACAGAAATACATCAAAAAAGACACACGGAATAGAGCGAGTAAGTGCCGTTAATGGTAAAAGCATTTTAGTTATGTGTGCGTGTTAATAATTTTTATTAATACAAATAAAATGCTTTAAGTAACGACAAAAAAATTAAGTAAGATTAAGGCTACTAAACTAATATAAAAACGATGTTATATATAATGATAAACGAAAATATGTGTGACAAAAAGCAATAATGTTGCAAAATTCAACATATCAACATTTCAAAAAATTCTTTAAGTGTATCAACTCCGAGATCTGTGACGTGCTGCACTAAAAACGAGTGCAGTCTAATAAAATCTGCTTCACAGTAAGAAGAAAATAACAAACTCGATATTCCAGACAAACAGACAAACAAACAAACTATCGATGCAATCATACACACTATTCCTAGCAACCAAAGTCAAAGCTGCAAAAGCCGATCCGCAAAATGTTAGTAGCCTAGCTTTTGTGTTTTTGGTGTTGGATTTCTTATGTACTAGCTGGGCAACTGTTAGTATTCATTTATTTGTGCCTGGTTGTCCAGCTGTGATGTTACACTGTAATTGTTCTGGATACTGCATCACGAAATAAATAAATAAATAAAATGTTTGAGCTGAGCCAAGCTGAGCCGTATTTTATTTAAGCCAAGCTGAAAAAGCTGGAACAAGCGACTGTCATGTCTAGTACACATACCAAAAATGAAAAGAATTTCGGACTGAAGGCTAAGATCTTTAGCAGCGGCGACATTGTTCAGTTCAACGCAGACTTTGAGAATGCTTCCAGCCCGGTGCCACGTGCTGCGATCTTCATCCAATGACAATCTACACAGCGCACAGACTGACTAAATTCAACTCAACACACACAACGAAACGTATCTGACAAAGTAAAAATAAAGGGTGCCATACACCTCAAGGGGCATCGGCTGGGTGCTCATATCCCTGTCTATAGCGTTGAGACCGTAAGTGGATCCATAGACCACTGAGTCCATGATGCATGGCCAGTGCGACGCCAGACCTACGGTTGTACCCCGTTTACACGATCAAGCTGGCTCGACGAACTGCTATATGTTAGCTGGACAAGCCAACTTGATGTTTGCTCGACGTTTGCTCATTGTTTGCTCTATGCTTTCTCAATGTTTGCTCGATGTTTGCTTGACGATCGCTTCGTGTAGGGTATGCTTTATGCATGCTTCATATTTGCTCAACGTTTGGTCGATCGTGTAAACGAGGTATTATCTTCCCAGCCGCAGAGCATCCCGGCCCTTTGATCGGTACCAAATTATACTGCTTAGTGAACAGAGGCACATGTGTGTGAACAACTTGCCCAGGGTTGTTACCTGGCAGCGCATCGGGCGAGTGTCAAACCATCAACCTCATGGTCACCAGTCCGGCACACTACCGTAACCCCACTAAGCCAAAACGCCGCTGTGCTGCACTGGTCACAGTAAGTTTGCTGCATACACTGAGCATTTATCACTTGCACTAAGCAACTTTACTCGTATGTGACAGTGTCTGTCTGTTCGTATCCAGGATAAGTAAAAAAAGTTATAGAAGAATCTTGAGAAAATTTTCGGAGAGGTTGGGCATGACCAGCGGCTTTGGGCTGTCAAAAGTTTGTCAGAAAATATTCTTCCTATCCGAAAAGTTTCGCCAAGCCATGCAAAATTTGGGACTGAAAAACCCCAATTTGGGAAAAAATTTAGAAGCAAAATTGAAAATGTAAAGCATCCTGTCAGAAATATGCCGTTATCCATCGGAATCTGCAATGCTTGTCATGAAAATTGCAACTCCTGCCCTGCCTACATTTTTAACCTTTTGTAGATACTAAATCATGCAGAATTATTTAGCATTAGTAGGAAACAAGGCATAAACTAAGACTGCGTTGATAATATGCGATATTACCTCGACGCAGAAATAGCCAGACCATGTCCAATGCGTAGTTTGAGTTGAACAAGAACTGGTAAGTGCGGCAGATAGATGTTTCTGATGGGACTAGCGACAGTCGCCGAGGCCGAATACTGCACGTCCTGATAGGCAACGACCGTCTCACCGAACTGTTCTAGCTATACAGACACACGCAAACTAGACCATCAAATACACCGTGGGCCATAAAAAACGTGCCACATTACTTTTGTCCATATCTTTGGCAATTATTAACCGATTTTCAAAATTCTTTCACTGGCACACTTTGCAGACAATTTGCAATAACGAAATTATTATATATCCCACCACACGGTAAATGAGTTTCTACATTACCTTGTGAAATAAAAATGTAAGCACAAACTAACGATAATAACAAAAATTTAGGTAAATGAAAAAACGCTTCAGACCAACATTGCGATGAATGATTTGTATGACACTAGACTCTGTTATACCCACACAGTTTAGTGTCATACAGACCATTCACTGCAATGTTGGTTTGTTTGTTATTATCATTGTGTATGCATATTTCATTGACATTTTACAAGGTAATGTAAAGACGCATTTGCGGTGTGGTGGGATCTATAATAATCACATTATCGCAAACTGTCCGCAGAGTGTGCCAGTTAAAAGAATTTTGAAAATCGATCGATAATTGGCAAAGATGTGGACAAAAGTAAAGTAACACGTTTTTTTGGCCCACCCTGTAGAAGCAATCACAGATCTCAAACCTCCACCAAAAACGGCTTGGTGGCGTAACGGTAGGGTGTTGGAGTTATGGTTGATAGGTCGTGGGTTCGATTCCCAGTCGGGCCACCATCAAGTGGTCACTAGTTGGATGCGTGAATGTCTGCAGATAGATAAAACACCTTGCAAAGTATGTAACCAACAACAAGCTCAACTCAGCCTTCTATCTCTCTAGAGTAGGTAAATTGAGTACCAGCCTATCAGGTTGGGGTTATGAAGGGGCACGTACACCTGTATTGGGTGAAAGGTAACACTGTGTGATCCACTTTGTAGCTATGCGAAAAAGAGAAGCTAAAGAAAAAAAGAGTGAGATAAGACAAGACAGGGAGAGGGAAAGCGGGAAATAGGAAGAGCATAAATGGGAAAGGAAAAAAGAGGAAAAAAACAAAAAAGCAGAGGGAAAAGTCAACCCCACTCAACCAAATATTCTGGCCTCTGCCTTTTGACAAAACGTGATATAGGTCAGTACTTGCCTGTTTCAGCAGGTCGTCCTGTAGCTGAATGTACTTGTCAATGTGTTCAATCAGTTGTTCTCCATTGAACGCATCCAAATCAACCGCTAACATCTGAACGTTGACTAAAAGCAGCTGTCCAGCGGCTGAACGATGCTTCAACTGCTGCAGCAACTTCTCAATCTCCTGCAATGAACGACAAAGAATGATAAACGTAAATAACTGTCCAGGTGGTTGATATAACGCTACTTATGCAACACAGGCGCAGAAGCGCTTTACAATCTCGGAAGTGGCAACTGACTGGCATGAGCTGACGATACCGCAGCACACTATGCGGCCGTCCATTGCCTGCGCCAACGAACTATGGACCCACACAGCCCAAATCAGTCACACTAAGCCTTCGTCCATAGCCCGTAAACTACTATGAATTCATTTTTACACGGCGTCAGCACATCAATAAAAGAAGTGCCTTATCGGCTTTCCAGCAACCGCAAAACGCCTGACCTTGAATGACCTTGAAATGCCATTTTACGATAAATATGTTTTTGTTTCGGTTGTATCAGATTTTTCTGCTACGCTTTGAAAGAAAACCCCAACGCTGAGTTGACCTTGGCGGTTGCTCATATCACCTACCAAGATCACCTACGTGTCTGCAGACAGTCACCCATCTAAGTATTCACCACTTGATAGCGACCCGACCAAAAATAAAACAAACTACTGACTGTTATAAATGTACAAAACATCAGTTTATAGGCTACACTTGTTAACGGCGACATGCAATGAGTGACACATCAAAAACAGCAAAAATCATAAAAAGGTGATATCACTCACCATCACATCGCCTAACTGTCAATGTGCTGTTGAACAATATCACCTTTTTATGATTTTTGCTGTTTTCGGTGTGTAAGTCATTGCATATCGCCGTTAATAGGTGTATATACTGATGTGTTGTACATTTATATTTGCTGTTTTATTACAATAACAAAGTTTTATGTTGATGGTCAATTATAAACCATCTGTTTTCCACGGCCACAAAGACACTGAACCTTAAATATTTTGGGGTCACGACTTTGACACGTGACGTCATCGATCACGTGACCATTGGACTCGGCATATGTGGTTTCCTATTGGTGGTCCATTGGAACCATGCGTCTATCTTGCACCGTTACGGAGATATGAAGCCTCACAGTTGCATTTGCCCATGTTAAACTCCAAAAGTTCACTGTGCATGCTCCGTGTCACGTGACCTGTACGCAGGGGATACAAAATGACCACATATTTGGAATTCCCAAAGCATATTGCTTATTCACTATACAACTTCAATGGGGCTACGATGACGATTAAGGGCCGTTTGTAGGTGAAAGTTTTATACATAGGCATGTTTTTGAAGGCCAAAACGTTGACTGCGCATGCCCCGGTCACGTGACCTGTGGGTAGGGGTCAAAAATAACCACACATTTGAAATTTTTGAGGCCATATCGTCTATTGAACTCTATTCACTATACAACTTCTATGGGCCCACAATGACGATTAAGGATCGTTTATAGGTGAGAATTTTATACAGGAGCGTTTTTGGCCAAAAATATCTAAGTCCGTTTTGGGGCCCAATTTTCGACTTTGGTGGGATTTTTCAGGAGTTAGATATTAACTTTAAATTTTCTACTCCTAAAAGGGCACACTCTTACGTGGGACCGCGTCGTTTGAGCTATCGTGCGTAAAAATCCGCCGAGCGGTCTGACCTGTAGGCATGTCATTAAAAAATGGTAAATTTAAATAAGAAAAATTTTTGTTATATTTCACCCCTTTGCCGAGAAACCCCCAATGGACGGATTTGCACGAAATTTTGCACAAGGGGTCGCCTCGCGAACGTAATCACCTGTGTCAAATTTTGTGATGATCGGTTGAGGAGTTTTGGATCTGCGAGGAGTCAAATTGTGCCATTTTCCATTGACTTAGCTGGTCGCCATTAACACAGGGCTGAGCTACCGCGCGCCTGTGATGTCACTTAGCCATCATTTCAATAAGTTACAACTAAATGTTCTCTTATCCAACTAAATTAAACTCAAAACCCGAAGTATCTTGACGATTTTGTCTTTTGGCTTTTCACTGATGAGACTGTAGATGGCGCCACAGTAGAGAAACTCAGCCTGCATCTCCACGTCTCTGCAAGACTCGGCTTCCTTCAGGCCGTCTTTACAACAGACGTCAACGTCTGCTGCCGCATCTGCACAGCAACATTATAACCAAACATGACAGTACACAAGCAAATTTGGTCAATACATAATGACGAATTTAAGATTAAGACCAATTGCTATAATTTTTGTTTACTTAACAAACTGAGCTGATTTCACGATTTTCATTGATTCATTCAGGCTGATCTAACAGAATAGTACTGTAAGACAGTAACTTAAATGCAGCGTAACTATGCTGAACTAACAATCAACGGGTCGTCGGTTCGTCTCCTAGGTCGCTATCAATTGGTTGCTACTTGGATGGGTGACAGTATGCAGACAAGCAGAACCATTTCATTAGAGCTATATAACCAACACTAAGGTCAACTCAGCCTTCTATCCCTATGAGGTATATAAATCAAGTACGGACCTGCTTGAGCCAGGGCACATTCAACTGTGTCAAGATCAAGTAACACTGTGTGATCCTATATGGCAAGTAAAGCTCCGTACTCCGTAGCTCTGAGATGAATTTCCCTTATCATCCTTTAACCATTTAGGTTTAGCCTACATGTAGTTGTTAACTGAGCGTTTGAGCTAAAGAGCCGTCCAGCAGCACCAGCAGTTAAGACCAAAGTTCTAATCAGCTCAAGTCGAGTGTTAAGACGAACGACAATTACTCACCAACTTGTATATTTATTTTTACGCACTTATTTATTTAGAGCTAACACTGTGTGACACAGTAAACTGACCGTCAGAACTAGTGAGACGCAAAGCAGCGGTCGCCAGCAAAGTTCTAGTGAGCTCAAGTCGACAGTTTAGCCACAGTCGCGTGTTGAGTCTAGATCGACTGAACATCATCTGTAGCTGGGTCTGACTACTGCTGGCGAATTCTGACGGTGGCTTTGGTCCATCAGCCGGTGGCTTAGCAGCTTCCGCAGTCGCTGTAGGTGCACTGAAGAACACAGCACAATCAGTAGAAACTCATTTATCTCAGAACATCGTTACACAGAAGAACTACTGCAATGTGAATCAGTATGAAATTGGTTAGGCTACAGACGAAGACAACTTCAATTTCAAGAAAACAAATTGATCCTCGTGCCAAAACTGTCTGTAGAAAGTTAACGTACGTGTATAACTGGTGTAAATCAAAGTCGTTACTTTGGTATGTCGGCAGTTATCAAAAATCAGTTAATTTTTTCTGGAGTCTGCTAAACGCTCTTTTAGCCATACCACAAGTGCAATTTTTGGTAAAATACATGGTGTTTCATAAAATGGGCCCCCTTCTCTTTCTTTCATAACTGACTCAAGTGACCAGTTGTAGCTAAAAAAATACTGATTCAAAATATTTCAACAGAATATGGCAGTTGACTAAACATTCTTTGCTAGTCGTGACGTAACGCTTACGTCGTTATTATGTCGTGAGTACAAGCTTGTTTGTCTCAACTGGCGTGTCAGTTGCTACCCTGCGTCGATGGTGAACTTAATCTGGTTTGCTAATGACAAATTCTAGAAGTTTTACAGTTGCGGCCACAAAAACGCGCAAAGCGATCGCATTTACGTGTCTGTTGGGATAGGATGACTTTCGCATGTTCGAGCATGACAGTGCACCAGCACAAAGAGCTTGCCACATGGCTGAGTTTCTGGCTTGCGAGATACCTGACTGCAACCCCCATGTTGCTTACTACTGGCACGATTAACATTTTTTATCAGCGAACCAGATTAAGTTCACTATCGAAGCAAAGTAGCAACTAAAACACCCATTGCGACAAGCAAGCTTGTACTCACGACACATTATGACGTCAGCATTCCGTCATGACTAGCAAAAAATATTTGATTAACTGTCATATTTTGTTGCAACATTTTGAATTAGTATTTTTTCAGCTACAACTGTTAAAAATTTCATGTAAATTGCTCATCATTTGAGTGAATTTTGAAAGAATGAAAAAAGGGTTCATTTTTTATGAAACACCATGTAGGCAAGATAGCGGCAAATAAAGTCACCTTACACGTTACTGAAGCAAAAACATTCTCACTTGTTTTCTACGCTATTTTTCTCACAAAAAAAGTGAAAACATGCCAAATACAAATTCTTTTTCAACGTGAAATGTTAAAGAATGTCTCATCCACACTTTTCCGAGAAGAAAAAAAAGATTTTGCATCAACAGTTAAGTCCATTGTGGGAAGCTCATTTTCCGTTGCAGCGCTAAGCAGGCATACTGACGACAGGCATATGCAAACTGTCATATAAAAGATGTTCTTACCTGGTGGATTTGCAGATGTTTTTCCTGTCCTGGCAGAGTAGTGCGGAGTTCTGCAGCAGTTTCAATGCACTCAGCTGGTACTCCGCTGCCAGCGAAGAGTGATGTCGCTGCGATGAGATTCTACCGAGTTCCATCTTAGCCACAACGATCAGCTCCAACTCGGACGCATTCAGCTCCGACATTCCTGCAACAGCAAAAACATTCTGACTATGATTTTTTTAAAAGTAGCAAAAAAAAAAATGGTAAAATCCGGTAATTGTTAATGCCCTGCTTATGTACATAAAAAACTCAGGATTTTTAAAAAAGGTTCGAAAATGAGGGCAAAGTCTAGTCATTGCTACAGTGCTGCATACAGAAGAGACTCGTGGCGCCAAGTGTTTTATAATCTCGGAAGTGGCAGCTGATTGGCATGAGCTAATGATACTGCAGTGCACTATGCGGCCGTCCACTGTCTGTCGACACTATCGACACTATTGAGCAACTGAATTCGCATAGCAGCCAGCAGACAGAATGCCCACTCCACCAATCAGCTACACTAAGAATACACCCCGTAGTTTGTCAGCTACTACTCATTTCCCATCAAAACCATCTCAGTGATCCCACTGAGGGTAGGAGGCTGAGCTGACCCGAGCTCACGGTAAATAAGCAACTTGCTTAGTAGCTCTGAAAAACAGCAACGACAAATGTAATCTAAAATCAAATCTAAAATTTAAAAACAATTTGATACAGCGCCATTGTCACCAGTTGGTGTAAATGAGAAGCGTTTAGACATAACATAACATAACAGCTTTAAACCGTCTTAAATGAGGTAGGCCAAAAAAGTTTTAAGCTATGATTTAAAACAACTGAGACAGCTAGCAGTTGTTTGAGTTCTTGT
>Ga0209367_1006744_pt1 | contig 15868 bp, 6 predicted proteins | sample WorMetLIZISLAND2_FD_187412 | JGI IMG/M metagenome (GOLD analysis project Ga0209367, IMG submission 187412) | Marine gutless worms symbiont microbial communities from Max Planck institute for Marine Microbiology, Germany - Olavius geniculatus... ... | reverse complement strand
CACGCACACACACACGCAACTAGGGTTGTAACTCAGCCCTCTGTCCCTTTCTACGGATCACGCACACACGCACGACTAGCGAGGGCTGTACAAATTGCCGAATAGGCTCTACAGCCTCGTTGCTGCTGCTGCTGCTGATGCCCGCGGACATCGATTTGCCAAGACGGCATCCACGCTACTACAGGCGTCCATCGTTCGTTCCTCTCATTCTCTGGTCATTATTGCTTATAACTATATCAATTTTATTTTTAGTTATTCGGCGTGAATTACAGTATTGCGGCTATATAGCGTTTGCACCGGGATCGATATAAAATCCGAATGGAACACTCACATGAAACGAGGAAATTAACTGTTAGTCTTAGCTGGCAACAGCCAACAGCCCGAGCGGCGAGAATAAGTCAAATTTTGCTTCACGAAACCAAAGTCTCATATTTCATTGCACATACTTAGTTGAATGACAACACTGTATTAGATTCGATGTAGATCTCTTATTGGGGTATTCTTGTTACACAGAAATCCGTGAATTGGCAATAGTTGAAGAAATTTAAAGTCAGCCAAATGGGCTGTGAGCATGAAAAAGCGCGAAAAGTGCGAAGTTTTGCGTAAAAAGTGATTGTTTAGAATAGGACACAACGGAACGTTGTGGAATTAGTTTTTGTCGTCACTGACGCTGAGTGATGGCGAATCATTCTGGAGAGATGCCCAATCGGTGCTGTAGCTGCTCTTTCGAGGCCTCCGCGCCGGTGGACCATTATAGGATTGCCCCCAGAAAAGTTTTCCTCCGGCTAATAATTTACCGGCAAAAATCCGTCCCGCCCGGAGACTTCCTGGGGGCGATCCTATAATGAGGAGACTTTTTATGGGGCCGGCGATAATTTAATAAAAGGGAGACATATCAAATCCGTGATTATCTTTCCCCGGGCGGATTTTTTTACGGGGGAGACATTTTAATGTGACACCGGTCGTTGTTTGTCGTCATCGAGTGTACAACAGAGCTCTCTCTCTCTCTCTCTCTCTCTCTCTCTCTTTACGACAACCCACATAAGACAAAACCCCCTCCGCGTGGAAACAGATCAGATCAGTATTAGCAGCTTTTGCTAACCCGCTTTCGTACATACGTCGTACCGCCCGACACACGTTTTATATGAAATTAATTTTGTAGCCGCAAACTTATTTTATATCCGACGCAGTTAGCACTGAAAACGGACAAGATACGGCAAAAAATTGTTTATCAGAATATTGCAGTAAAGTACGACAAAGCAAAAGGGGTTTGTCGAAGGGATTTAGAGGTTTAGAGCGGCTTAGAGAGGGTTTAGTCAGTGTCACGTCGTCAGCAACTATTCATCAGTTGAACGCTTTAATTGCACTGGCTACCTGATCGATCACCCATCAGTCTCTGACGTACCACCGCCATGTTTCTCATATTTTCTGCCATCCTCCATTCTCATCCGCACAGAGCCGCTGCATTAGACGCTGCTAATGGGAGCAGCATTTTGTCTGTGCCAGCGATACAATGTCGCTAGCTTCTGTTGATTCCGTCACACTAAATTACCGTTACATCGGTTCTTCTGTATGTCCTAGTATACCTATATGAACGATGGCTTACGTACCACAGTTTGACAACACCATTAGTAAGTAGCACCTGTTTATATGAGCTTAGTTTTTTGCATATGACGCTCGTTAAAGCGTATTCTTTTACAAATTTTGCTAGCATTAATTACTGAATAGAGCGCTAGGCAGAATTCTTTACTAGGCATGCATTAGTACATTTTGCCATTTTTTGTATTCTCATACACGTGTTTTATTTTAGTATCGGTTAATCTTGGGAGTTAACAAACACTGGTGCAATTAAAAATTTGTTAAGAATGTCAGCTGAGCACAGGGCTGACATATTTGGTAGTTTTCTGAGGTGTAGGTCAATGTACTGTTTTAGTGCCTAAATGACGATGTCAGTTGGAAAATGAGTTATCGCAGTGACACGTCTTATATTAACGTGCGCTTAGTTTAGCTTTATTGGTCGCATCATGATGAATGCTTTTTGCGCCACGCCGCGGATTCTTGATGTGATGACCGACCGACCGACCTATGGCCGTTATCGCCAACCAACACCTGGGCCTCAGCTAATCTATATACAGCTAACCAGCGCCAGGTTCCCATTGCCGCAATCGATAGCTCTGAAAATGATCTAAACAGTTGGCTATCGACGCGTTAGCAGCTTTGCTCTGCGTGAGTTCAGATAATTAAGCCAGCTATTTGGCAACATCGCAACTAAAGTAAACTATTGTCTTTGTCTGCTGCGAAATAATTACTAGTGATGTGGCTTACCTTTTGAATTATTCACTGTTATGTGACCCAGGGACGTTATATAAGTTACCGAGGCGAAATTGCAAGGTCTTGTTATGGTTTTGCGGCCTTGCTATTGTTGTCCTCGGTCTCAACGTGCTGTCGCCTCGTTCTCATGCATCCTGGCATCGTGGCCTTAATAGCACACAAGTCGCTAGTAATTACTGGCGAACACTGTTTAGTCTGCTAATCAATAACAGCAAGTAACTTCGAGTTTGGTTTATTTAAAGTATGATGAAAATAAGCTTTTGCCGACTGCCATCTGGAGTAGGCGAGTAAGCTTAAATGTTAAACTGAAAAAAATGGCACTAACTGGCTCCATTCGCAGTTGTAATAGGCTTGACACTGCCCATGTACCGAAGAAAGTGGCTACTGGCTGAATGCCAGTTGTATTATTTAAGTAGTTTGAGACAGTAATCACACGCTCCAGTTTGTGCCACAGGGACGCCGTCGCAGAATATATTCCTGGGTCCAAACCGAAATTCAGTGTAAGGACAACTCACGTCACGTTTCACTCAACCAACTTTTGCTGGGCTGCGCTTTGTTAGATCCACGAATCACTGACATTTAAAGCTCTTTTTTGTGTGATGCTACAATCTTTAGCTCTCCATGAAATAGTGCTTTAGATTTCAGTATCGTTTTTGTTACAAAGAACTCTTGACATAAACCTGTAACTTCATGCCTCGGATAAAATAAACCGTCACTTCGAAATATCATCATCAGTAGTCCTATAGGCGCAGGGCCCGTTGACGCCCGACGTCTGCTTCTTTATCTTATGCCAGTTGCTTTGGTCCGGTGCTGAATGTGTTATTAACTTTTTTTACATTCGAGCGAATAGGAGAACAATGTGTCAATATTCTTTCAAAAAGTTACGTGTTGCATATAATGATGCGTTTTCGACAACTGTTACAGGAGCCACGATGGTGCAGTGCTTCTAAACTTTTTGTTTTAAACAGTGTTTCGTCATTACCAGAAAATATTCGGAAACTGACTTTCTTATTATGGCGTTCATTGCAAATTAGTGACAATTCGTTTGTCAATGCTGTTATTTAAATCACCAGTTTTAAAAAGTTGGCGTAGTAGTTTGTTTTAGGCCTAGTCTTTTTAGTCCACCCGGAAACGATAGTTTTCGGGAGGACATAAGTTTTAACCGAGATGTTTATTTTTTTCAACGCGAGATCTCCGAGACGCGTCGGCCGATCGGCGCGAAATTTTGCACGGTGGTCAGTACTAGGCCGAATTTTATAAGGCCGGTCTAAAATTTCGGAGGGAAAGCACCCCAAAAAATTTTAGGGGCCAAAAATATGCAAAATTTGGCCCGATTTCGGACGACTTCGAAGTTCGGCGGCACATATCTCCGGAACAGATGAAGACATTCACAATCGGACAAATATTTTATTTACCGCGTTTCTTCCCGCGTTGGGCGAAACAAGTCCGGTGAAGTTTGATCCAGCAACCTTGGAGATCTCGATGTGAAATCGTACCTACCTAAAGCGTTTTTCGGAAAACCATATTTCGGTCCCTAAGGGGTGCTGCACCCCCAAATTTTTTACGCGCTAAAAATGACCAAGTCTTAATAGCGCACTTCGCACGGGGACGGGGTTTTCTTACATTTTTTTAAAGAATGGTTAAAAATTGGCTTAAAATGTAGCAAAACTTTGGAGCCAAAGGGAATAGCTTCATGAAACTTTGCCACGTGACGTGCTGCTAGATGGGGGTGATAACCCGTGTACAACTTTTTTGAGGAGCACCACCCCCTTAAAATTTGGGAGGGCAAAAAACGTCCAAAATTTAGTACGTTTTACGACAACTTTCGACTTTGACCGCAAATATCTCTGGACTGGATAGAAATATCAACAAGCGATAAACGGCGTTATCAAGTACAGTTAATTCCGCGTTAAACAAAAATTTGTGAATTTGGTCTACTAACACTAGAGATTACGCGGCTAATGTTTACCCACCCAAATCTATTTTTGGAAGGCCATATTTCGGTTCCCAGGGGGTGCTGTACCCCCAAATGTTTACACGCGCTGGAGAATGACCGAGTCTTACTAGTGCACTTCCCACCGGGGACGGAGGCCCCTTTTGCAATTTTAGCGTATTAGCCGCGAGAACTTTGGAGCTAAAGGGAGTAGCTTCATGAAACTTTGCTACGTGACATGCTGCTAGGTGGGGGTGATAACGCAGGTGCAACTTTTGGCGGTTATCGCCCCCTTAAAATTTGGGAGGGCAAAAAACGTCTAAAAGTTAGTACGTTTTACGACAACTTTTAAGTTTGACCGCAAATATCTCTGGAAGGAATACAGATATCGACAAGCGGTAAAAAGCTTTATCAAGTACTATCTTAATCGCGCGTTGAATAAAAAAAATGGGTGAACTTTGGTCCATTAGCACCAGAGATTACGCGGCTAATGTTTACCCACTCTAGGTCGACGGTGCGCGTTTTGCGTACGCTAATGCATTTGAGTGTGGGCCACGTGACTTTGCTACTGGAAAAATTTCACCCCCATAAATTTCGTTCTCCTCCAATCGGACTTAGGGCGCCGGGCGGACTCACGTTGGGCTTTGCCCCAAATTTTTATTTTTTTAGTCTTTGTGTTTGTGTTATAATTGTGTGTTGTGTGTTCACGGGCTTCGAGCCTGCTACTAACGATAAATAAATAAATAAAAAAAAATTTATTGTGGTCGAGACCACCGTTTAAATTTTACGGGCTCGTTTACGCCCTATACTACCTGTCCTCGTTGAGATAGCGTCTATGGCATTGACTAATCATTACTGGCGCATAGCTGAGTGTCGTGTGAGTAGTAATTAGACGCGTAAATTAGTCGTGCTAGCGGCAATCATGGAGCAATACGGCACAGAATTGCTTGTTGTCGTCGTGATAAGATGCTGCTCGCTGTTCCATGTTGCAACAGTTCACGTGGGCGGTGGATAGGGGGACAAGTCTATAACTACTTCTTGAAGAAGAGGGACGTAATGCGTTGTGCATGTCCCGGCCACATACTTTTCAGACGAACAAATCGTTCAAAGGTTCTAACTGTGTCACATGATTAATGTTTTAGCACAACCATTTTAACGCAGTAATCCACAGTGAAACGCATTTGATATGTTTGGCACTCGCACTCATTGCCCGGAGAACATGACAACGCTTGTAATAAACATGCTCTTGTAGAGAGAGAGAACGGGTTTTAAAGAAACCAAAAAGAATATCGTAACACGATTCTCGTCGCATGCATCGCCGGCGAGTTTCGACGCTGTTTGCGCAAGCCTAGTTAGTTTACTTTGCACTTTCCTAGTCATCCGTTGGTTGCAAGAATTAACCAGTATAGGTCTAAAACAGCAATCGTAGCATTTCACTCTTTTGTCGTCCCGCGCCCAGTGCATGAACCGTCAGGATACAGTCCTCAAAAGGACTACAGAGATCGTCACATAATTTACGTAGACAGCGCTTTATCGTGTCGACAGATCGCCGATAAGTTAACCGTTGCAGTCCGGCCTCGTGTGTATTTTACCGTCTTCTCTGCAGATGGCTCGCGAAATCGTCGCCGTTCATACAGTAAGCCGCCGGCCCCCAGCAAATAAAACACTAATGCGGTGGTCCTCGATGCAGTCGTGGTCACTGCGCACCATTCCGCTATCAGCGGGACGGCCTAAATCAATGAACAATACCGTTGTTTCCACTGCAGGAATTATATGTTTGTTGCATTTATTTTGTTCGCTAGATTTCTTTTATGGCCTTACGGTCTGGTGAGTATTTACCGGTACTATTTAGGCCATAACATGGCGTGTACGTTGTGTTTAAGTTCAAGTGTTATGTATCGTACTACAAATACGTTCGCTGGAACTTAGTCGCGCTAACTCTTCTTTTGCTAACAACCCTGCCTTACGTTCTTATCATCAGCGTCACGTGACATTATCAGTCATGCGACTATTTGATTTGGAATAATTATTCTTTCAAAACTTTCATGCAAATGTTCCTTGAAACCGTTCTTTCATTTTTCTCTTTTGACAAAATATTATAATAAAATGCTAAACATCTAGACAAGGAGTAAATTTCCGTTGAAATGCATTAATGTCCATTTTTGTTTTGGGAACAAAATGAGCATAATAACGACTTACAATCTTGGTCCAATAGCGGCGCTCAAAAGGCGATGCACTGTGTCTGAGCTACCAATCACTACATCGTTTACAGACTTTGTTACTGCAGTGTTGGGATCTTCGATATAAAAATGCATATCAAGGTAAAAATGAAGCAAATGGCCCACGGAAAATATTTTGGTTTCTGCTAACGAACTGCTGCTTAATCGTCAGACTCCAAAAATTGTACAAAACTAAGTCGAATAAAAATTGCAACTCTATAGAAGCGACCACAGACAAATAGACAAACGTTAGTGATTTATATTCTGTCCCACACTATGCTTTAGCGTGGTGGAATAGCCTAGATGATCATTGCAATTAGTAGCTGACACAGGGAGAATATTTTTTAAATAACCACTCACAAGTATGACCAGTGGTGTACAACATAAGCCTAAAAACTAAGGCAAAACCTAAAGACAATGTAAAAATTTACAAAGAAAACTATTAATAAAAAAAATAAAACCTCCGCTGAAAGAGCAATCTTTTGAAGTTCTGTTAAAAGACGCAGTATCACAAATGCGTTGAAACGACAGTGGCAAACTAGGCCTATTCCACATTTTTTGGTGCAGCATAAGAAAATGTTTGTTCTTCTTCTTAGCGTGTGTTCTGCATGCCGAGTTAGGCAACAGCCTCCTCATCATTGTCAGCCAAATGTAAGGCTGACAGCCTGCCGGGAAATATCAAATTTGAACAATCGCTGACAATGTGTGACATAGTCTGCGAAGATCTGCCCCAGGAACAAAATGGATCTGAAGCCTGATTCCAGCGGACGAGGAACGACCCTGGCCAGTCCTAAAGTGGCTTTGGCGTAAGTCGAATCTAGCAGGTGCGATGGAAGGGTCCACGATCAGTGAGTTGTTGATTACATCTGAAACAGCCCACTTTTCTGTTGATCTCTGTTGTGGTGACACTTCTTCCTGTTGTGATTTTTCGAGCCATACTGGACGTCTTGATGCAAGGCGGACTTCAGGGTGGAACTCAATTTCTGATATCAGGGGCAGAGTGACGGTTGAGGACCAGATTTTACTGAGAAGTTGATTTGTTGCTGTCATTCGCCGGAGGCGAGGGGGAGTGATGTGGCTGAGGACTGGCAACCACGGAAGAGGTGTTGGGCGCAGAGTTCCAGAGACAGTGCCCATTGATTCATTCAGCTGGACATTAATAAGTTTAGTGTGATGTAATCTGACCCACACTGGGGCACAATATTTTGCAGTAGAGTAGCAGACGTCGTCCGGACTTTAATCGTGTGCGTGGTTGTTCATAGCAGAGACCGAAGAATAGGAACATACTGGCAAAAATTGTTTTTAGCTTTCGGACAAACTATGAGACGTTTCCGCTTGCATGCTTTTGGACTTATTGTGTATCTTGTTCTTGCGTTGTTGAGGGTTGCGCTTGTCAACTTTACATTAAACAAATATATGATGATGATGATGGCAAAGTAAAGTAGTACACACAAACCCGTTCACCGCGACAACCCCCCTAGACCAAAAAACCTTGCGACAAAACCACCTTACGAGAATAATCGTGAGTTTTTGGTAGTGCAGTGCAGAGTGAACGGCAAGTGAAAGTGAGCGCAGAACGTTATTCGTTGTGGGGAATCATGCGACGAGTCTGACGAGTGAGCGCGTGACCGTTGTGACGGGCGGACGAACCGACGACGACGACGTATAACGATGTTGAATCATTGATGCGAGAAGCAGCCAGTTATCACTTCTACCTCGGTCGGCTAGTGTACTGCACTGCTGCTGTCATTGCTGCTGCTGCGCTTCTGCGTGGTGCGTGCTGATAACTTGGCGTCTTTTGTCGAAGTCTACTCAATTGCGGCGCCGTCCTCCGCCGCGATTTCAAGCGTAAACGCCTCACACGACGAAGGACAACAACAGACTAGAGGGCCGTGGGCGGAGGCGGCGTTAAGGTGCAGCCACTGCACCCACTGCAGTCAGTCGTGGCTGCGTTGGTCGACGTCGAGCGAGTCAGCGACAGAGATAAAGCTGCGAGAATAAGCGATGACGTTGCGCCGACGTTGCGCCGTCGAACAGGATCAGGCAGGCTCTTTTCAGCCAGTCAGTCAGCAGCCCACCGACCGACACCACAGCAGCTGTCGCCAGCAGCAGCAGCAGCAGGGTGGCAGTGGCTGGATAACGTAGTCAGTGTGTGCGTCAAGTCATCGTCCACTGGCTCTGCTTTGATCATTCTCCACGCGGTAGTGGGACAGTATTTCCATTGTTTCCTGGGTTGGGACGGTACGTATAGTGGCCGCGTGGTGGTGGGGGGGGCCTCATTTAGAAACCAAACGTGAACGTTGGTGTTTAAGTATCACAAACACTTTTTCTCACAATTCACACATTTTGTACAGAGTACGCAATGCGTGCTATACTTAATGCCAAAGGAAACCACATCAACATAATTATTATTTATTTTGACTCCGTAACTAGTTAACTACTATAAAGATACTTCATAAAAGACCAAATAAGCAACAAATAAGTCTTGAAATTGTCAACGGTTTTGGTCAAAACCAAGAACAATATACGAGCGCGTATTTGTTTCAAGACGAACACCAAGACCAAAACTTGATCTCTGTTGAACTTGCAGCTACTCGATAGTCGAGACCACGATCTTGGACTCAAAAGACTACGTTTTCGCCCCCGCGCGACGCCATGGCTGTGGCGACGTCCTCCGCCGTCAACTATACCTACTGTCCTTTTGGACATCAAAGGCACTACACCTACTGTCCACCAATCCTCCACGCACCCTTCCACACTGCCTAGTCACTGCAGCATCCCTACATCCCACACGCGCTGCCCGCAGCCTACGGCGACCATGCGTCTTCATCGGTTATCGTCACAAGATTGCCGAGTCGCTCGCGCCGCCACGGCCACGACGACGTTTGTGGCGCATTATGTTTGTAATAATGTCAGCAGTCTTGTGACGATGGGCTGTCCGAGCGATCGTGTGAGAAATGACCACAGCATAATTATTATGTTCCGAATAAAATTCACCCAACCATAAGATCTTTAAAGTTTTTAAAAGCCTGTACACAAAAACAGACGCTTACTTGATTCTTGCAGCTCAGTTTTATGACAAAAACACGCAAAAACGCGTGCAGAAAATTGCGGAAAATTTACTAATTTAGCTTTGCTAAAATGTTACCATTAATAAAATATTATATATAAATTAAAAGAATGTTCCAAAGGACACTGGCAACTAACTGCCTTGTTGTTTTAAACGTGGCAAAAAATCGCATAATGAAGATATCGATTTAGGCCAGACTTAGCGAGTCGATGACGTTAGTCGATATTGCCCAGTACATGAATGCGGCTGCTTAATGTATGCGTGTAAATTGCATTTTTATAAAATATTGGATGACATTATGGTTGGCATCAGACTACCGTCTTACAGTCGTGCACCGTAAGAGCACGTGTGTGCGTGTGTGTTGCTTGTTGTAGGTACCATGGCAGCCGGCGAGTCAACATGCGTGCGAAGAGCTCGTTCGTCGAACCAAACACGTAAGTAACACTAATTCTCGGCGACTTATCTCGTCGGCCGGCGGGGAAAAGGAGGGCGTGGGTCAGAGGGGGGATGGAGGAAGGGCAGATTTGTGAGACGAAGTGGTCGGCCGGACAGTATCAGAGCCAGCGAGACTGCTGACCACCGGTGTCACCTTAAAATGTCTCCCCATGAAAAATCCGCCCGGCGAGAGATAATTACAGATTTGATATGTCTCCGCCTTATTATAATATCGCTGGCCCCATAAAAAGTCTTCGCATTATAGGATCGTTCTCCAAGTTTCCCCCGGCCGACAACTTACCGGTAAAAATCCGTCCCTCCCAGGCGGCCGCCGGGCGGATCGGATTTTTGCCGGTAAATTGTCGGCCGGGGAGACTTTTATGCGGGCGATCCTATAAAGGGACACCGGCACTGATGATCGGTTGTCATTCACGGATGACAGCGCACGACATGCCACGTCACTGCGTACCACAGTTCAGAGCTTTAGCTGCAGCAACAGACAGAGCGCGGCCATCTCGCTGACTACATTACATCGCAGTGCCTGGCTCAATTGGGTCACAGCCTCAGGCGCGTGCGATTCCGGCAATGTTTTGTGCAGCGGGAAAATGAAGGTGGCTCTCGTCTGGTTCAATCTTAACGCTAATCGCCATTTTATGCATCAAAAGCATTTTTCTTACTTGCACAACAACAACATTCATATTTTTACTGTTTAGCTTTGAATCAAAACTGCTGAACAGCAAAAAATACCAACTTATGTTGTTCTGCAAGTGAGACAAATGCACATCAGTTTTAGCCTCAAAGTGCACCAATAATCGTTCGCCGGTCGGGCTTTCTAGCGTACACAGTAACAGGTCTGCATTTTACCTAGCAATCTCCAAACCACGTAGCTGGATTGTAGCTGGATTAAAGCTGGGCAGAACGGGAAAACGTGGGAAAAAAGAAGGAGAAGGAGAGAAACAGAAAGATAAAGAAAAGAAGGTAAAAATGCGATTTCTAAATATGGGCGCCTATATGCAACCCCACGACGCGGTGCAGTTAGCTGCAGCTACAGCGAGCGGTCCGTCAGTCCGTCAGTCTATCCCCGGGCTTGGCGTGGCGACTACACGCAGAATAAACGAAGCCATGCACGCCATGCTGCTGACTGACTGATGACTCTGGCTGCGGGCACCGCCATCTATCAACATAACGTCTTTGACGACTTCGACCTCTACGCTAACAGACAGTTCTGGATTCTTCCGGACGTGTTCATTGCTTTTACCTACCTCGTTATTGTATGCTAAAACAGAATAGTCGGGTTAAGAGGGCCGATGTAGACAGAAAAGTTTAATGCTGATATATTTTGAAATGTTTGTCTATTTTCAGTTTTTGCACTTAGATCCCACAGCACTAGGGAGAGATGAAGACAGTCGGAAATAAAACATGGTCGCAGGTTTGGGTTGAAAGTACCGAAAATAAACGCCGAGAGCCGACAACAAAGGCGGGATTTTTACTGCACGATATGTGCGTAGTATACAAAACGCGACGTTGCCGTCGTAAGTTGTTTGTTCGTCCTTCTGTCCGTTCGTCTCTCTGTGACGTTGATGTGTTAATCGTTTTCACGTAGGTCAAGATACTTGGAAAGTGTACGGACAAAAAGCCACCGGACAAAAGGCCACCAAGATGGTTTTTTCAATAGAATTTTTTTCCAAATAAAGTGCACATTTTTTGGAAAATATGACTCAAGTCCCCACACTAGGGCCTATATGTACTGTAAGATAAATTGACAGTTTTTGTTGCTGTAGTTTATTAAGCCAATTTTTCTAGTTTTTTTTCTGTGCTTAATGGAACAAGTCATCAAAAGACGGTGCTCTGTCGTCGTGGGCTTAATGTCGCATGCAAAAAAAAACTTAGATATAGCATAAGACAATGTTTTTGCGAGTTAACTTAACTATAGCGAAAAACCAGTTTGGTAGCCTTTTGTCCGGAATTCACTTGGGAAGTTTGGAGTCTTCGATCCTCAAAGCTCCAGCTTCGGTGATCAAGTTTTTGGAGAACATTCCCAAATTTCGGGTGCAGCACATCGCCCGCGGCGCAATTCAACAAAAAATTACTTACTTATCACCGGCGAAACCCGTGATATCATGCGAAGCAGGACTGTATATAACCGTAGTCACTGTACTGACTGTTTGCCCGCATGTCCTGCACGTGCACATTTTTTTGGCGCTGGCTGTTACATCTACAGAGCTGTAGCTACGTTGATTACATCTAATGCGAACTTATTTCCTTTTCCGTTATGCGTTTTGCTTTCTTACTAAATCAAATCCTGCGGATTTTGAAAGATAGAACTAATAATTCAGCTATGTTCAGCCATGAATATGTATGATTGCTTTGCGCCAGGCGTGCAACAAACGGTTGATGATCACTGTGTTTCTGTTCGGCGTTTGACGTTCACAGTCACGCCAGCTCGATGGAGAACGACGAACCGCGATCGCTGAGCGCTGAGGAAATGAAAAAAGCGAGAAAAGCAGGAAGAAAGTAGCTTTGAATTATAATGCAGCCAGCCGAGTAGCGCAATATGCAACGAGGATGGGGCAACTGAAAATGCGAGAAATGAAATTTCGGCACCATCAAAAATGCAAGTCGTGAAAATACGAGACATGAAAATGCGAGAAATGAAAATTCGGGAAAAGTGTGATTTTGGTTTATGTGAGCATTAACGGTCTGTACAGCTGCTTTGAAGTTCAAGTCAAATCGTTGTCGATATGATTCTGTGTAGATTGCGCTAACCGTGTCCATGACGAGGGAGGCGGATGTCCAATCTATCGAGCGGACATCACTATCGTCTTAACATTTATCGTACATTTATCGTACTGACATTTAGCGAACTGTACTGAACTGAACTGTAGAACTGTAGACGAGTTTTGATGATAACATTTTTGTTTTTTTTAACGTTAACTTGAATTTAATTAATTTCATAGTGTAAAGATTACTTTTAGCATACGTCTGACCCGCATATTCATTTTCCCGTATATTCATGTCTCGTATTTTCATTTCTCGCATTTTCAGCGTCCCCACGAGGATTACATCAGCAGGTCATCTATTCCAGTGATGCATTGCTGTAAGACCTCCGAGATCTGTTGCCTCTGCCGGCCTGAGGCAGGTGTGCATGAGTGCGCTATTTATTTCATCGGCGATCTATCAAACGTCATGATGACATTCAGGCCATCGGCAGAATGAAGTGCTTCTGAGTAAGTAAGTAAGCAAATAATGTTTTATTGTAAAACCGTCAAACAATATTGGAATAACAGAAAATACAACATAGCAAGTTGTAAAATTTCACGTTACGGACGTTGAACGGACACGCTGACGTTAAGCGCGATTTTACATTCTTACAGAGACAGCCCAATGACAATGCACAGCCTGGTGCATCAATGTCGCATCTAGAGGGAATCCAGAGCCGCGTGTGACTTCACGCAGACACTCAACCGGGCACTTTTATCACAGTTACGAGCAGCAACCGCAGTAATTCGAGTCCTACATCAGATAAGGACAATTTTTATAAACAAAAATTGCCAAGATTCAAACAGTTCTTCGCGCAAATAGTGTAGGCCTAGGCCTATCATTTTAACGGGGGCGAAATCTCCGGATCTTTACTCAGTGACTGGATCGCTTTGAGCGGCAGTTTGGTCATCAGTTTTACTCCCTTTCCCCACCACACGTTGCTGGATCCGCCCTCCTCGCTTGGTGCGTGGGGTGTTTCGGCCATGCGCAGCACGTGGGCCTCCACAGATTTAAATCCGGCGGCTGGCTGGCACACGGGACGGAAGGAAATGAAGTCGAATGCGTGATGCCGGACGAAGGGCAGAAACAGCCAGTCGGCCCCGTGCATTGCGTGCATTAAAAATAGCCGCCGGCTGCTACCGGTGACTGATGGCTGTCCGCCGCAACGACTACGACGACTACTAGGACGGCGACAGGACGGAAGCGGAATAATAAAACAGCATTCGTTCGCCGGAGACCTTAGCCGGCGAATGTCTGCCGCTGCGATCAAATTAGCAAAGGCGACAGACAAACAGAGAGGCAGCTAGCTGGCTAGCGCCTTGCAGCTGTTCCTACAGAAATCTGTCATCGTCCTCGGAGGCTTGTTACCCGCAACCAGCAGTGCCACAACAAGTCAAATTACCCGCTTCCTCCCTGCGTTTACGTTTTGTTCGACAAAACGGTTCTCCGACAAGCAAAGATGTCGCCACGCTTTGTGCCGACATGTATGCGGCCGTCCGATAGCTATGCGTACTCGCTCACTGCACTGCGCCTAGTGTGCTGTGGGCCAGCGCGCGATCCGCTAGCCAGCCGCATGTAAGCACCAGATACGTCTTATTGTCGGAGTTTTTTGAAAGTCTGGTGACCTTGACTTTTAACCTTGTGCAGTTTAAAAAAATGGTACATGAGTTAACTTAATTCTAGTCTGAGAATCGTTTTGCATGCTTTATGTTTTGAGGTCATAAGTCCGTAAATGACCGACACACGGACGGGCAGACATAGTAATGCAGCTTATTAAGACAGACGCGTAGCAAAGGAGTCGGGGATGAGGGAGAGTCGGTCTGTATGTAAGAACGACCGCAAATATCCTTGACTGTGAGCGGAGACCGAAGCACGCGCCTAAATTATTAATATCGCGCTGAGCTTATTAAAAAGGAAACTGACCAGACAACGTCTGTGTAATTAATCACCGTGATTATTCGGCGTCGTTCGTTCATCTGCTGTTGCATCACGTCAGTAAATATACGGAACTGATAGCGACGCCCACAGACGCGTGTCTCGTGTGCGTTAACACTGAACACACATCGCACTCAACAATATTTTCTTCAATCTTTTGTGTTGCGGAAAAGCAAATAATTAAACGGTTTCGCGCTCACATTTCTGCACAGTGACGTGCATTCGTACTGTCTATGCGTCATCAGCTAACAAGCTAACAACTTCACCTACTTATTTTCCATCTTTGAAATTCTTCACCTCGTGGATAGATTTGGCTGGACTCGAAGAACGCACAGCAAGCTGGGTGTATTCATCAAAACCTCAGAATCCAGATCCGAGTGCAGTATTGGATAAGAAAAGATGGGAGGTAGGTGAGAAACGGGAATATATTTCTTAAGCCGAACAAATAGTGCGGTACTGCATTGTACCGGTAACCTACCCAGCTTGGCAAAAAAACTATTTGTGTACATTTGACTATATGGTGTTTTGAGAGCTCTGCTGGGAGCACAGTAAAGCCAGACGCCGTCACCTGTCGCAAATTAATTTGTGTTCGTGTAACTTGATTTCATAACAGTCGGGGAACCGGGAGAAAACGGCTGTTAAATACGCCTCCAAATCACAGATTTTCACCGTGATTTAAATTTATAACTTACTTTGCAATCTTGTTAGGGCTTATACTGTTACAGGGTAAAGAAAGCTATGTCATCGAGATTATTTTCTGCACAGTCACGCGCAGCTAACGCGTTTTTCAGAGATACCTTTCCTGAGAAACGTCCGCCCGTCACGTTATATTACCGGTACTTCGGTAATGCAGGCAGTTTTACGATTAATGTTCCGGGTCGTGTTAGGAACTATCAATAATTGTGGTTACGGCGCTTCTGAGCGCTACGTTTTCACGCCGCTTTACTGTATATATTAGTTGTGGAGATGTTCTGGTCGTGCCCCTCGTTAAACGTTACTGTCCCTCGCTACGTTGAGAGTTAAACCTAGATTCGTCCCGCGTATTCATGTCGACTGGAGCTTTTATCTCAATACCTGTTGGCCGCAGTTTGCGCCCAGTGAAAAGTAGGGGGAAATTTTCAAAGGGTGTACACAATATTAATTGCTATCACTAGAAGCGCTATTGTAGCTCAAAATGCGCCACAA
>Ga0209367_1006743_pt1 | contig 15872 bp, 13 predicted proteins | sample WorMetLIZISLAND2_FD_187412 | JGI IMG/M metagenome (GOLD analysis project Ga0209367, IMG submission 187412) | Marine gutless worms symbiont microbial communities from Max Planck institute for Marine Microbiology, Germany - Olavius geniculatus... ... | reverse complement strand
GTTTCTTTGTAACACAGACTTAAAAATATATTGTTTTTGAATAAATTTGGTAATTGATAACAAAGTGACTGATATTTCATTCCCAACCACAGTCCTGGTAATGCAGTGAAGAAATATGGCTGCATTCTTACATTAATAATGTGATAAGTGTAATTAGATTAAGTGGCGATCTACCACTAGTAATTTTCTGCTCACTAGTGCGAGATCACCGATCTACCCCTAGCACTGACCTTATAAAAAAGTTGTTTGTTTATGAGCTTTTTCAGTGTTTTGATGTCAGTACGTGATATCTTGTATTGTAGGCGACGATAGCGTAAATGATTTGGGCATTGCAACGCTGCACAGTTGGCCTATGCTCTTTCATGCAACCCACAGTGTCAACATTCGTCTCTCGCATGACCGACGTCGTGCAAAACGAGTCGATGGCATCAAAGGTGTTTGTTTCAGCAGTCGGCCTGTGTGCATTGGGGAACGTGTTTATGTGCGGATTACTGAAGCCAGTAATGTGCGGAATGGTGCTCTTAGGTTTGGATTTACTGCTGACGACCCATGCACTATTGAAGAGTTCGATCTGCCAAGGTTGTAGTTTACTGTAGTATCATTGTACTTGTTTTTGCATTTTTTCAGATACATGTACTTGTATCAGGTTAATCGGTGAGTTCATAACTAGCAGGCCATAAAGTTTATAAGTTTTTGATATTTTGTGATAAAACTAACTTTACACTGGTCACTGGTCACTGTGCAACTTTTGACCCTAACTTTTACCCGGTAACAGGAACTTAATCGTTCCCACGTACTTTCGCTCCCGGGAGCGAAAGTTCCACCTATGGAACTTTCGCTCCCTGGAACTTTCGCTCCCCTTATTTTTTGGTTATTTACTCATGATGTTGTTATAGTAGTAAAAGTAACTGTGATGTCATGTGTATTTTATACCTATGTTTGTGCTGCTATTTGCGTAATAAACGATGTACTGAGAGATTGATTTACTGTTCGAGTTATCATTATTAAACCTACAATGCGCGCCAACCACTAGACATACGGACTTTTTTTACGTATTTCCCTCCACATTTGCTTTCGCCACAGCCTCACGGCAATCTTGCAGTGAGCAAGGATCAAAGCAGCAGGAATCAAAGAAGGCCGGCACGTGGCGCCGGCTGATAATTCTCCACGGTCCAGCACCACGCTGTGCGTCTTACAACTGCAATGTTTCCCTCGTCTATTGTTTGGTCCTTAACGGGCCAGCTTCCAGTTATGGGTTGCCAAGTATCAAAGGAATAATTAACCGCGCGAAGACTTTGTCAAGGTGGACGTCATCATTAATGACCGGCGCCACATGGCCACTGATCACCAGCTAGATCTTTTGAGCCAGGCCAGACGATGGTACTTGGACGCCACATTCTGGGTTATGAGAAAACCGTTCGTGCAGCTCTTCAGCATCCACGCATTCTTGACAAATGACGGTGCGTGTTATTGTATTTAAATAAATTACAGGTCATATTCTATTCCATAATTAAGGGGAGTTGGCCTAATTTTATTTACAATGATTCATTACATAATAAACTAAAAAAGAAATAATAGGCCTTACGCGGAAATACCATGAGCTGATCATGTTAATAAAAGTAATTCTTGTTTCGGGGCGAAAGTTCCAGGGAGCGAAAGTTCCTGGGAACGAAAGTTCCACCTATGGAACTTTTGCTCCCGGGAGCGAAAGTACGTGGGAACGAAAGTTCTGTAATTCTGTTTACCCTAATTAGCAACTGCTCTAACAAGTTGCTGTTACTATTATATATGATACTGTTTGTTTCCATTTTCTGTAAAACAAACCATCTTTCAGTGTGTCACACAGCGCTGATTTTGTTGTGAAATTTTTATGAATTTTTTCTATAATTGTCTTCATTGGCAATGATGTCTCTGATTATAGGTATGCCTTTCCTGATCTCACCAATGAGCAGGGTTATTGGGCCAAGGCTGTTCCGGAGGCCTTAGCCCAGCGAGGCATCGTGTTATTTTTCTTTATCAACGTCGGGTCGACTGAAGTGAGGTATGGAGTGAATGATGTGGAGGTTGGAGTGTTCTTTAGTGGCATTCAGACTTCATCACCACTCTGGGTGTTGCTCGATCTTTATGGCAGCACTGTCTCTGTTGAGTTTGTTGGTATGTATGTAACACTATGCTCTATGCAGCAGCTAGTTCGGCATTTTGAGCTTAAGATATTGTAAAGTCTGAACCATTGCATTGTTAGCCGACATTAGCTATTGCTATAAATGTTACCATCCATCCGTCTATTTGTCCTCACATTAAATTCATTAGATGGAATCACAGACCAAATAAATAAATAAATAGTTTTTGCTGAGTCCATTATCTATGGTATATCTTATCTATGGATGGAATGAGATGCCATTTAGCAGCAATACCTTGTTTGGTGGAGTATTGTAAGTTGGTAATACTATAGAGATTCCAATTTTTCATGGGAAGGAAAATTTGGGGGTTGGAAACTCAGTGAAACATTGCATTGGAAATTGCAGCCAAACTGTTACAGAATGATTACTGTAGTGTAGACAACCTATAGGAACTCTGCAACACATTATATACGAATGGTATCATTGCAAATCCTGTGAAACTTTCCCTTCTTGTCAGATAACATATTTCAGATTGTCAGATGATGATGCTTTGTGCCAAATTAGCATGCTTTGGCCTATTTTTATTGCTTGTTATCTACTTTTAGCTAATTGGCATACTTCCTTTATGAGATTTGGTTTGTGACATAAAATAGGCAGAGCAGCACTGTTTCTTCACCAGATGACTGAAAAGTGGATAGCTGGAGATGCATAGATGTCGAAATATGCTTGAGTTGTCAACGTTGATGCTTGTTGCTCCTGAACTGTTTAAAGAGCTGATATAGACATTTTGAGTGTTGAAAACGTGACACATTATGAATGTTGAATGACACCTATTTAAAGTTTCCTGATTCACTTATTTACTTATTGTTGAGTTTCTGCTATGTCTGTTTGTGTGAATGTTAAGATGGAGAGCAGGTGACGCCGGCTGGGTCATACGTTTCAGTCGGTGAGCCGGTCTCACATCCTGACCCTCCATACTACATGCTGCCTCCTGTGTGCCCAGCTCATTCGCAGCACAGTCCTGCGTTGTCTTCAACTCTCCCTGCCCATACAGCTGGCAGTCATCCACACGTCGACATAATCGACCCGATGCCATTTCATCACTTGCACGGCAGGAGTGTGATTCTGTCACTGGACCGGATGGTAGCTCGCCGGTCGGCCAACGACTACTGCAACGGCTACGTGTTTACATGCAGGGCGCTGCATCTAGGGGAACGGCTTGTCATGTCGGTTACTGCGGTCGAACGTGATTACATCGGTGGACTTGCATTTGGCATGACATCCTGTGATCCAAACTGCTTACATTCTACGGACTTGCCGGACGATGCGGACCTGTTGCTTGATCGTCCCGAGTACTGGGTCGTACACAAAGACGTCTGTGCTAAGCCAGATGTTGGAGATGAGCTCAGCTTCTGCTTGACGTCATCAGGTGAGAATGTGACAACATTTGCTTGGATGCAGATAACATTTTTTTCAGTGTGTTGTTTTTGTTTACTTAGTGATAATGCCAAAATTTATGGTTGCTATTCATGTTATTGAATGTGGCACATTTTATTGAATGATATTGTTCATAAGTTTTTTTATTTTTCAGTGATTCAGCACTATTGATTGGTTGTGTGTGAAAATTTGTCACTACAGCTATTCCCAAAAGTTTATTTTTGGATGCAGTCCTAAGCGGGGGAACAATTTGACATGTAAAAATGGGCATTGGGCTGATTATGCAAAGATCAGCTGTACTAGTGTTTATTTTTGGACTTAGTGATATTTTTTACGAAAAATAGTGTTGTCAATCATTTTTAGAAGTGGCTGGAAGTAGTTTTACATGTAGACAATTGTTGTACACCAGGCGATGTGTAACAGTAGTTTTCTGTACTGACTTTACATCAGGTGAAGTGCAGTATGCTCGCAATGGTCACCACATCACCACTCTCATGCATGTTGACACTTCGCTGCCTCTGTGGGCATTCCTCGACATCTATGGCACAATGAAGGAAGTCAAAAGCATCGGTAAACTCTGTGCAGTTTGGTTGTCTGTTTGCTGCAGATTCTGTTTGGTTTGTGTTATTGCATAACTTTGTAAATTACCAATCTGTACATGCATGGTTGTATAATATGCAATGTACATACTTATTTGAATATTGCATGTGAAATGCATTTCGCAGTTTGATATTGTGGACTGTTTTTTATCCATCATCATCATCATTTCTGGCAAGCACCACTGAGAGTGCATAGTGCCGAACGTAGACATCAATCTCCAGAGTGGACGGTTCTGAGCCAAGCCAACTGCATCGTCCATATTGAGGTCGCTGGATTTCAGATCCTGCTGAATGGTTTTCATCCATGTAATACGAGGACGTCCCAGTGGTCTTGTCCAGTTTCCTGTGCAGGAAGCTGTTAAGATCTGTTTTGCATCTGTTTCATCAGGCATTCGTGCAATGTGTCCGAACAGGGACAGGCGCCATGACTGGACTATGGCAGTGATATGGGGTTGCTTGGTTAACCTTCTGACTTCGTTGTTGCGCACATGCTGGTGCCAATTGATTCCCAGCAGCATTCTCAGACACCACTGATCAAGTGCATCGATCTTGCGCACATCATTCTTAGTAACTGCCCAACACTCAGAACCATAGAGGAAAATAGGTAGAATGCAAGTATTGTTCAGCTTCAACTTCGTGTGGAGAAGCTGTACAATATTTTTTTATGGCATTACTTAATAGGTAGTGTTTTGCTGAGTAATTGTGAATGTGCTCAGCTAATGCTCAGCTTCTTAAATAACAATTTTTAATTCCACCTGGTAGACTCTCTCTAGCATCTCTGTAGTTTCTCATATGGTGCTTTATAATTGTGTGTCATCCTATTTTGCTACAATATCTTGCTTATAATATATATTCATCTGTTTTCATATTTATCAGTCTCTCACTCTCTCCGCCTGGTACTGGCTTTTTACTTGAAAAAAGTGCAGAAAAATAAAAATTGGTGTGAACGTTCTGTAGGCATGCCTTACCTTATGCTGATAGGTTAGGGCAGACACTTTGTTAGCACTAGCCTTAGCACTTAACTGTTGTTTGTTACCAGGAGTGATAATAACACCGCTGGTCATTCGTGCATCTTGTGGAAATACCCAGGGAACTACCCGCTGTCATCACTTAGCTCTGCCGGATGTTACAAACAACGTCTCGTCACTGCGGCTGTCGTCGGACTCGGATCCGACGGCTGCAGACACACGATCTCATACGTTGTCATCATCATCTTTGCTCTCAGGTTTCCGACATCACCACTATCATCATCACCATCTACATCATCCGACTCTCATGTCATCGGCTTCGGTTGATAATGCTGATGGTCCGACGCTGAACAGTCAGGTGGTAGTCAAACCGGCGTATGATAACCAGTTTCCATGCAAGCACCAGCATGCTAGTAGCACGGAAATACTTCCGGTTACCATCTCAAAGGCAGCATCAATTGATGAGCCTCTTGAGCAGCTGTCTTTGCCACCGCCACTGATTCCGATGCCCAGTAGTCAGCCGTCTGTGCCAAGTAAACATGCTTCATCTTCTACTTGGACCAAAATACCATCAAATACACCCCGACGTAGTTTGCCTTCTCCTACTCCTCCGCCTGTTCCAGTTCGTCGGTCGGTCGGCAATGTTCGCGAGACTATGTTACCAGCACCTCCACCGGTCGACTCGCTCGTTGCCGAAACAACTACAAAAACTGCAGATGCGCCTTTGAATGAGTGTGTCGTTTGCCTTGAATGTGCGCCGGACTCTGTTCTATATACGTGCGGTCATATGTGCATGTGCTATTCGTGCGCTTGCGACGTCGTGCAGAACCGCGGTGCACTCTGCCCTATTTGCCGGCAGTCGATTCGCGACGTTATCAAAATATTCAGATCTTGAACTGCAAACGCATATTAGAGAACACATCGAGATATTAGCATGTCTTGTGATGTGGGTAATTTCTCATTGTACATAACTAGTATACATGTGTCGTTCGCTGCATATTCTAAGATTTGATAGTTGCCGTTGGAAAATATTAATATCAGACCTGTTGCTGTAGACCGAGACACATTAAAGATAAGTGACAGAGTTTTGCATATCTGTAAATTCTGTGGGTTTAGTTGAATTGTATTCAGATGGGAGCAATCATCGAGATATTAGCATGTCTTGTGATGTGTACATAACTAGTATACATGTGTCGTTCGCTGCATATTCTAAGATTTGATAGTTGCCGTTGGAAAATATTAATATCAGACCTGTTGCTGTAGACCGAGACACATTAAAGATAAGTGACAGAGTTTTGCATATCTGTAAATTCTGTGGGTTTAGTTGAATTGTATTCAGATGGGAGCAATCATAAACTGTCTCCGTGTCTTTCATTTCCGACTGCATTTTGCCATTTGTCTGTTGCTGTGCAACTGATTCGTATGTGCTGCTGTAGTTCTGTTGAGTCGTTGCTGTACAGTGTTTCGGTGGATGTGAAGTTTATTCAGGTCATTTAGGTTAGAATGTTATCTGTTTGTTTCCCGTGTGATTGTTATTTTTCGTGCGTTGCATAATTTGCTGAATGTTTTGTGATGTAATTTAATATTTCCTTGTCTATGTTTGTCTGCCTGTCATTCTGTAAGTGATATTAGACCGGCCTTTGTGAATAGATTAGAATGCATAAAAACTATGCAGTGCTTTTCTGGCAGCAGCAAAGCTGTCTTTCCTCAGTGCTTAGATGCATTTTAGAATCACAATTATTGTGTCATATATATGTTATGTGGCTTAAATATGGGTCTTAATCTTTGCAGTACGATATCTGACAAACTTAATCTCTGGAATTTTGTGGGCCATTGTCTGGTTAAAAATGACGTTGAGACATGCAGCTGTCAGTTAATAATCTCCAGCCCTTTGGCCTTTCGGCGCAGTTAATAATCTCCAGCCTTGTTGTCAGCAAAGCACTGTAATCGGTACATGTGGTTAATGTATTGCAATAGCTTTTTGACTGATTTTCATGTTGTAGTTGTAGCATACGTAATTGAATGTGATGGTGATGAACTGAATGATGATGAGATATTATGCGGATAAGAACAATGTTGTGTGTAAGTAGCAAGCAGATGTTTCATTTTATGCTGTGCTCTGTAATGTGTTATTCTTGTCTGTCAGCATATTCGCTGGTTATAACTTTTGCTCTGGACCTGCCCTGCAGTTATTGGGCCTTTAGTGTGTTCTACATATATAGTGCCATTTTCTGGCGTAAAAAGGTTAAACCTATTCGGCTTCACTGTATCACAGATCTGCAACTATTTCTACGGTGCTTATTTTCCTTTCCAGATCTTGTGCCGGCATTGAGCCCAGTATTATGAACAGTAGACCATGTCTTTATCTGTTGTTGCTTTTCCTGATTGTAGATTAGTAGGGACAATGGAAAATTGCAGCAAAAAATGACAAAAACACGGCAAACATTTGTGAAAATCTCAAAAATCACGACAAAGACACGGCATCAAATCATGGGCTCAAACATCATTAAACAGTCCACAAAATTCAAAATCTAGCATTGGCGACCATCACTGCATGCAGTGGAAGGGTTTCATTTGTGGAATTTCATTGCTTCGGAACATTAAAATACATATTTCTACGATGATGTCACGCTCGCCTATTAAGCCAGAATGGACTTAGATAGCAGAGGCAAAAATAAATATTTTTGTGTTGAAATAACACGATAAGCTTCAACTTATGCTGATTAAAAACAAAAAAAAATCTTTGTAAAAATGCAAAATCAGGGCATTTTGGCTAAAAACACAGAAAAACATGGCATTTTTGCAAAAATCGCGGCATTTGACGAAAATCATGGTCCCGTAATTTCTGTGTTTCTATGATTTTCTGTGATCCCTATAGATTAGCACTAAATCATGCTGCTTGGTAGCAGAGGCTGATGCGTGTTAACTAGTTCAGCAGTCTGACCAAGCTTGTTAACATCAGCATGAAATTAGTAATTTTTGTCAGGCAGAACTTCTTTGTGGCTGTTTTTTATATGTTGGCTAATGATGTCCTAGGAAACTAGTTTTTGTAATGCATGTAGGCATGGGAAAGAATTACTGAGCAATGAATGCAGTATTTGTAGGTGTCTTTATGTTTGATTGTGCATACTTCTCTGTGACTGGCTGGCTGCAGTTTGATATATCTGATGCTGTATACCTAATGGTCTGCATTACAAGTCTTAGCCATCCATCGTTTCTATGTCCCATAAGGGCTCCAAACGCCAAAACAAAAAGATGTAGAGAAACAGAAATGAGTGTGAATGTTTCTCAGGCTAGAGTCACTTGTGTGCCAGTTTTCAGTTTAAAAGGTCAGTAGATGTCAAAAACTTCCAGGACTTGATGCGTATATCTTACATACATGTGGATATATTTCAGCTGACAGATTGCGCACACTCACAGGCCAGCTGGGTGGGAACAGTGCAGCGGGCAGGATGGCTGCATACGTGTTAGCTTTACTGGCAATATTTTTTCTTGTACACAGAGCTTCATTGGACATACTGCTGTTTGTTGCTTGGCTGGAAAGTTGTAGCCATTTAATGAATGCCAAAAACACAATTACTTGATCGTTTTTTGTACCCCGCTTGTGCCATTGCTCTGCAGAGGTTTCATTTTGTTTGAGATTTCATCTCAGGTGCATTTTTGTTAAATATTAACATTTAAATAGAGAAGGACTGATTGCAAAGTCAGTGTGACTGAACGTACATGTTTAGTTCACCTTTTTTTAAGAACATGTACCCATTGTCACACAAATTATTTTTATTTATTAACATTGCTCTGGTGACACGAGGTGACTTGTATCGGACACTGTGTACAGAAACTTGTTGATTTTGTTTTGGCAAATAATTGTTGTTAATTTCTTGCTGATTGCCATAGGCCTAGTGTCCTTTTATGTCACAAAATATCTACAGCTGAATTATTGCTGTCAAGCATTATTTAATGGCACATGTGAGAGGTGTGATTGGAACACATGCCCATCTCGGCCAGTTGCCTGTTTTTAGTGACAGTCACTGTGATAAATTGATACAGCAGTGCCTAGCATTTAGGGCTGTGCCAAATACTCACCCAAGTATTTGTATTGCACTTTGCACTGCCCTAAAAAGTAGCTGTGTACTGCTTGTCATTGTGTCATTGTCATTAATTTCAGCTCTACAGATTTTTGATATAATTTATAATTTATTTGAGATTTCTAATGCATTTTGCTTCGGTGGCAAAATTTGTTGCAAGCAAAACATAGTTATGATATTTTTTACCTGCTTAAGTTCTCATTACAAGCTCAAAGAGTGGAACTTGGCTTTGTTCATCATGTTTTTCTTTCTTCTGTTAATATGCCAGAATTTTAAAGTACCAAAATGGTAATTGAATCCCCATTTTTGTTTTTGTTATATTGATGAATTTGAGAGTATTCGATTACGCTGCTATGGGGTTCTCCATAAATGACGTCACGCACTGAGGAAGGAGGAGGTTAACGATATTGTGACGATGAATGACGTAAGAGGGGAGGGGGGTTAAAGGGTGCACGACGTCGCGCATGTCACACCTGCAGCAAGGTCTGGCCAGGGAGTCGTGGATGATAGCGCTAGTATTCAGGGGATCATTTCTACATAATCAGAACTTTGATATACTATGCTTGTGTATCAAATATGTCAAAACATACAGCAAATTTGCGTTGTGTTTAAAACTTATATAGATCTCATACAGACTGCAAGGGGGAGTGGAGGAGTAGAAGTTTGTGACGTCATATTGGGGGTCCAGAGCAGCATGACGAATGGAGTAGAGGGGATTATTTTTCTTTAAAATTTTGTGACATTATTTGACCCCTACAAGACTTGATTTACATTGGTTGATATGGATCGGTATTGCATTTCGTATGGTACTGAATAATAATAACAGTTTGAAATGTTATTGCTAAGGCATAGAATGAATGCATAACATAATCAATAATCAGTTTGTTATACATGTAGCAATAATCAGTTGTTAATGCTGCTGCTGCTGCTGCCGTTCTTACTGGACTATAAATAGTATTTATTCAGATAATGTGTATGTGAGAATTATTGTTATCATTGTAATCATGTAGTAGTTGTTATTTCTGTCATCATGTTTCTGTCACTATACGTTGGTTTTCACATCAGAACTGTTTTGAGTTTTAAGTTCGACATCTGTTGTTCATCCGCGTTTGATGTTCATTTTTTGATGTGATCATCATGATGTATGTTTTTCGCGAATTGACGGAAATTTGCTTGCATTGCGTTACTAACAATGTAGTACCAGTGGTAGTAGAAGTAATGGAAATATTAATGTAAGATATACAAAGGTTGCCATTGGATGAAGCGAAGCACAGTTTCTAGCTGAGAGAACACTCTTGTTTTGGAAAACTTAAGCTATAAGCATTATTGATGATAGTGCTTAGTTAATAATAATAATGACAACTAAGAAAACAAGAAATTTGAGCTAATGCTCACGAGATGCGCAAAAGTCTATAGCAGTTCCTGTTCGCAAACTGTCAGTCTTTATCTCTAGCCATTTTGTCGCAGGTCATTCTTGGAGTGCGCGCTGCAGCCGAAGATCGCAAAAATCAATAAAAGCCCCTTATTTTGGAAGTTCAGGGTCTTTCAAAGTCATCGATATTGATACGACCGAAAAGCTCGTCACTAGTGCTTGTTGTGATAGGCAGCATGCCCATGCCTATCTGCAACCATTTTGACGAAAGACTGGCCAACAACGGCAAAATAACTAATGACTTTTACAGGGGTACCGTTTTTTGATGCCCTCGTGTGCAGATTTCTTTGAACCTAGAAGATCGAGATTTAAACCGCTGAAATTTACGTTCAATGCTGAAATTTTCATACGCAGCATCTCCACGTATATCTCAATTGATTTTGACGCAATTGCTCTTGAAATGTGTTTTGCAGCCAAAAATTGCCAAAAGAATCCATAAAAACCCCTGTTTTGGCATTCAAGGTCACCCAAGGGCATTGAATTTGGTAGCAATCAAGAGTCAGTGTACGCTTTTTTATTAGTGATTAATAGTAACCAAGGCCTTATCTCGCACCGTTACTGATATATAGCGACCTATTGGCTAAAAATCGCAAATTTTTCCTACTTCCCTCTCATTTAGCGCTCTCGTTCGGGGTGACTCCTTATGAATTATGGAAAAGCTTTACGGTTCCTGAAACTAGAGTCTTTCAGGCAGCTGAAGGTGAAGATTTGGTGATCCTAGCTTGCACCATTTTTGACTGATCCACCCATGTGACAGACGGACGGATAGAATTGCAATGGCTAAGACGCACTAAAGCAGAAGCTGCTTTTGTGCGTAACAATATTAGAAATTTATAAGCTGAACTGAGAGCATTAAAATGTTGTAGCTGTTTTTAAGCCAGTGAGTTTATCTTTTATACATGTCAGTCATTTTATTGGCATATACTGTTAAGATAATAACTGCAGAAAGGTTTTGATTTTGCCCACTCTAGTTGTATAGTTGTGTCTATTCTGCTTCTGTAATTGTTTGTAATTTGTAATTCTTGCAGTCGCTGTTGTTTTTGTTGATATGTTAATTTTGTTTTATTTCTGGGTATACTCAGTGTTTTTTTCTCAGATATTAGCTGCTGTGTATCAAGTTGTTGCATATCTCATCCGGTCTTTTACGCTATTTAGTTCTAATGAACACTTTGATATTTTTGTTGATGATTAAAAAATATCTTGCTAGCTGTTTTTGTTTTTGTTTTGTGTGTCTGAATTAACTTTGTATATCTGCATGAATGCTGATAGATAAGTCGTGCACAAAGGCATTTTAGAATGTTAAATCAACAAAAGGTGTGAAATTCGGTTGCATCGAAGAAAGGTACTGTATACTTTTGAATTAGTACCATTATGTACACAAATGTATTTTTGGTACTAGTTTTGCTGATGCAACTTGTTTGCACAATTACTGTTCTGTGCTTGCTTTGATGTAGTAATTTTTCATTTTGCCCCCCCCTCTCCCTGCCTTCCAATAGACAGCATTCTGAGATTAATGACTGTCTGGAGGATAACAGGGAAGATTATTAGGACTGCCATTAACGTTAAATATGCACAATTATAATCGGCAGTTCTTACAGTTTTAGGTTTAGGTTGTTTTTTGTGTTTTGTGTTTCATAAAGGTTAAACTTTCCGTAAAGGTTAAACTTTTTGTTTCGTTATTATTTGTCTGCGCAATTTTGCCTGAAAGGCCATGCTCAAAATGACGTATACTGTGTCGAGCGGCACATTAAACCCTACTCTATGTCACTAACTCACTCTCATTCTGATGTTAGATAACCGTGCCTGTACTGTATTTTGTATCGACTGTTCGGCCCTATAATGTTAGTTCTTGTATTTGTTGTCTTACAGCTGATGCTGATGATGCTGTTTTTGAGTATTTGACTTGTTTCAAAAAGTCACTTGCTATACATGCGTGGCACAGTTACGCTGATGTAGCATTAAAGTTTAATGATACGTGGGATCTTGTCAAGATTGTCTTCTGATACCATTAACTGCTCATAACTGCTGTTTAAAATATTCTTTAACCCGACTAATGTCAGATGATAGTGTTTTATTCAGCAAAGTATTTATGCATGCAGTGAAATAATAGACAGTTAGTCTTGGATGAAACTGATGATTTGCTTTTTATGGTTAGTAAGCAATATGTAGAACAAAAGCTATTTCCATCTCTATATATTAGGTTCGATAATTGTCACTTTTCGTATGGGCTGCTGTAAAGCTGGGTTGATTAACAACATTTTTGACTGTCTAATTGAAATTGGGCGAGGCTTAGGCTAAAGTCTCAGCGAAACTGACCTCACCCACCATATTGAGCATGCAAATTATGATGTGAGAAATGTTTTTACTCCAAGGATGACTTATGCAACTTAGAAGTTTACTGAAATCGCTGTCAGTTAGTAACCTTAACAAAATGCTTGATTGTCATATAATAGAAAATTAGTACCATAAGCTTTCATTTATTGATTAATCAAATTTTCTCCTGATCGATGCTCTGCAGTCTTCACTCTGCAGTCGCAGTTTCACCTTGATTTAACGCTGATGTGTCAAGTTCAAGTTTAAAATTAATCCAATTACGTTATGTTACCGGCATTCAACTTCCGATGTTTATATGGAGTGATCAGCTGATTTTTTGCCGAATTTGAGACTTATGTTGTAGAACATGTTTGTTTAGTGAAAAAAATATCTCATGCTAGTTGCAGTTGTTTAGCGGTAACATGGTATGTGAAAAACGAAAGAAAACTAACGCTATCATAAACACGCTACAACAAATTTCGATCTCCAAAAGGAATTAGGACTTTTTCGCTCCTTTGTCGTTTCGGGTAAAAGTGCATATTACAACCGCACCCCCAGATTGCTTCAGAAATAACTGAAATAGGTAGAATTATTGTTGTTATGCAGGTTTCAGACTAATTTAATTGTGGGAAACTGTAAATAATTGACTATTGACACCCGACCAAAAAGTGCAATTTTTAGGTTGTATCCATCATTCTAAAGAGGGTTTTTTTTGGTGGGGCGTATAAAGAAAAAAGGGGCTAGGTCTTTTCGGGGGAAAAACAAAGAGAAATGCGAAAAAAGCAAACGAGTGGCGCCACCTGGCGAATCGAAGATGCACTACAGTTAATAAGAGAAAAGTACCGGAAAATAATATTATAGCTGAATAAGCCGCATCTACAGTGAAAAAAAGAAAAGAAACAAACAAATTAAAAGTTACTGCAAAAATGGAAAAGAAGCACTAAAGTCCAACGGCCACCCCCCGTCGAAAAAGCAACGAACTGCAAATACTGAATAAGCAGCATATGAACAATGGCAGAATCAATATAATTGCTTTTCCCGACTCAAAACCCAAAATATATTTTCGGGTGTCAATATGTCAATCAATTACAATTTCCCGCAATGAAACTAGTCTGAAACATGCATAACAACGCTAATTATACCTACTTCAGTTACTTCTGAAGCCACATTAGCAAAATAAAGCCACACATTTACATGACGAAAAACACAGGCATACCTTGAAAATGTGAGAAAGTTTATCTGTCTGTGCTGTGGCACTGTCCGATATAACTGAAACCAATACCAAGACCACTGACACAACCGAAAACCATGCAAACCCTCCGAAACCAAGCAAGCAAACTGTAAGCATAACTATAACCAGACACATCGAAACATTAGCACTATTAATGAAAATAGTAACTGTAGTAATCGTATATAATATTGCTTTAGCACTAGCTGAATATCATTATGTTACGGAATATTTCAATCCGAAAATAGTTATATATATATTAACTGCATTTAACTACTTTTAACCAGTTATAGCACTGAAAACCATAGGCCTACATTATGACAATGTGTCGTAAAAAAACTACTCCGTCAATCAGTAATTCGAAATACAAGCACAAATATTAAGCAATGTATATTAATACGGAGCGGGCGAATACAGCTCGCCCACCATCTGGAAGAAAGCATGTATGCGTTCTGTATAAACAGAGTATTTCCGCTTAAATAAAAACTCAGCTAAGTAACCCGCAAAATGTAGTGTCTTACGACCAAATCGCGGAACGCCACCACGCACTTCACGCCAAACACGCTCGATATTTTGCGTGTGCGCTCCAGTAGTCGGATCAACAAAATTAACAGAATGATTTACACTGAGATGTGTATACCCCTCATTCCCCAGACAATCGTATGCCTTCCAACAGTCGGAAATTATCGTGGTTCCCGGCAGAATCCACTTCTTAATTACTTCTAATAAAACATCCGACCCAAGACTAACGACCGGAACCAAGAAACACTTTTTAGAACCCCGCTCAAAGCCGCCGAAGACCCAAGTGCCATCAATTAACCGACCTGTATTAAACTTCCGCCGACCAAACTTTGCCTCATCAATTTCCACCACGACACCCTAACACCCTAACCCTAACCCTAACCCTAGTTTTGACGAGGAAAGGGAACAATAAGCCACAAACAATTAAGCTTACAATGTCCATAGACAAACGAACCTGACCAAACCAAGTACCTACAAAGAAAGACCTACTGTAATTACAACGAGATACCTTACGACGACCACGATAATCGCGACTAACCTGCGTTTTATCACACCTGAAACTGAAACGTGCAAAATCACGACGACAGACAGCACCACAGCGTTCGCACCACCACTCTGGCAGAATAACGTGATGGCGCACGAGGAAATCCACCAAATCATCCGCTTTGTCGCACATGTGGCAGAACTGCAGCATCGTCCAACGACATGAACGACAATTCACGTTGTCGCTACAAACTGCGGCCATTACGCAACGAAAATGACGAAAAGCGCACGAACGAACAACAGCCACGTTTTTACACTGTCTAGACTGGCACCGCCGAATGACGTCACCTAATCACGTGATCACGCGTACACCTATACCGCACCACAATGCGTCCCACCAACGAGCTATTTATAACTCCTCAAAGCGCACTCAACCAAGGTCATTAAGCAACATCTAATATGAAGCAGGTTGGAAGCAGGTTTTCTTCATCACTTACTTATTTAGCAAGAGTAAACAACACATCGAGCGATCGATAACTGTGTACGAAATGAACGAACTCGACAAAAAGTCAGGTACAAAAAGCAGCTAATATTGATGTAGGAACATCGGCGTACAATTTACAGCAACATTTAAACATCGGTAAGTCTAGTGCTAGTCTCAATATGTAACAAAAACCAGCCATTA
>Ga0209367_1006741_pt1 | contig 15875 bp, 11 predicted proteins | sample WorMetLIZISLAND2_FD_187412 | JGI IMG/M metagenome (GOLD analysis project Ga0209367, IMG submission 187412) | Marine gutless worms symbiont microbial communities from Max Planck institute for Marine Microbiology, Germany - Olavius geniculatus... ... | reverse complement strand
CAAAGTGACTGATATTTCAGTCCCAACCACAGTCCTGGTAATGCAGTGAAGAAATATGGCTGCATTCTTACATTAATAATGTGATAAATGTAATTAGACAAAGTGGCGATCTACCACTAGTAATTTTCTGCTAACTAGTGCGAGATCGCCGATCAACCCCTAGCACTGACCTTTGGATATATGCCGTGAAAATTGATGTACGGAAACGTATATATTAAAGCTGAGAAATAAACGAATAATCACACAATTAGGGCCTAATAATAACAGTTTGGTATAGTGAAAAATTTGCATGTTGAAGAAGCTTAACTTGATTCTCTCACTGCAGTTGCTGCCAACCTTACGCAACGTATCTGGTAGCTACTTTAGGCAAGATGGAAATTTCAGTGCTGTTTTGTTGCAAATCGTCTGCCACGGTTACACATCTGACTGATTTGCAAAATTCTTTTGCTGTCAATGTCTGGGCAAAAATATAGACATGTTTTAGTGCCATGTTTTTGATTCATTGTGTATAGTTTATCAGTAATTCTAGTGGTAGATCGGCGATCTTCCTTTTAGCACTGGAAAATTGCTAGAGGTAGATCGGGTAGATACATTATTGGGTAGATGGTAGAATTTATATGCCTGGTAGACATAGAAGGTCTACAAACCATGCCATGACACTGTCAGGTATTTAAATCATTCTTATTCAGTATTATATCAGAGTCTATCTCAAGCCAAAGCTGTTTTTGTAACACGGATTTAGAACTATATATAGTGTTTTTGGATAAATTTTATTTAATGCTTGGTAACTGATAACATTTTAGTCCCAACCACAGTCTTAACAATGTAGTGAAGAAATGTGGCTGCATTCTTACATTAACAATGAGATAAATGTAATCAGGTGAATGGCGATCTACTGCTAGTAATTTTCTGCTCACTAGTGCAAGATCGCCGATCTACTGCTAGCACTGACCAGTTTATACATTTTAGAAATACATCAGCTGAAAAGCCATGGCCGCTTACCAGTGATGTGATCAATTATAGGCTAAGCCTACAGGCTACAAAAGTTGCTAACTTGCTATTATTGCTTGCATAATCTGATAATACCGTACTAAATATCACTGGCAATTATTTTACTGTACTTTGTTTCGATGCAAATTTACAGCAGTTAGGCCTAATGATAGGCCTATTTATTTTCCAGAAATTTTCACGGCAGATAACCATTTTATGCTTGCTTCCATGAAAATTCACAGCAGATAACACCTTGCCAACGGATAACATTGTAATTTCGCTGTAATTTATTAGTTTAACCATCTAATCTTACTCTTAACTTTGACATTATTTTTAACACTCCTTCAAAGGACATTTAGAGAAAGTCAGGTGGAAACAGATGGATTTCATCATGGACACTGTCCATGAAATTCTACGGCTGCATGAACAGAAATGGTCTCTAGTGGATAATATGGTTCAGCTTGAACGAATGGTGTGGCCACACTAGGTGAGATACCACTAACTCTAATTCTAACCATAACCCTGATGGAACATCGTCAGATCTGCCGATTTGCTTTTTACCTTTGTCTTACTCTGCTAGGGACATAAATGGGTTGCCTAAATTTTTGCGGCATTGTGAGTAGTCGGAAATATTCCCACAAATTAATCTGTGCTTAGTTTACATTACATGCCATTTTGATCAAATGCGCAGTAGCAGCAGTATTGAGAATCTAACTCTTTGCACTCTGATTCTTCTCCTGACATACCGACAGACCAGCCACAAGACTACACACAGCTGAGCGGTGGTAAGCAGGCTGGCTTGCCCATTAGCAGCCACAACAAAGGTGTCAACAACACTGTTGGAGGGTTCAGTTATGGGGTGTTTACACGATAAAGCAAACATCAAGCAGGCTTGGAACTAAACATGAAGCAAACATGAAACATAACCCTACATGAAGCAGACTTAGAGCACACGTCATGCACATGTTTATTCAATACATTTGCTTCGTGTTTGCTTCATCGTGTAAACACCCTGTTAGTGAACAGTATAATGTACCGACTGGCCAGCCAGTTAACTCAATTGCAGAGACGAACCAGACACATAACGATGACATCATGACACGTCACAGTGCAAACAATGGACGTTACTGGCAGCGATATAGCTGGCTTTCTTAGGTAGCACCCCTGCTAGATCACCGCGGCTGACGCTTGACAGTTAGTGGGCAGCACCACGGCAGTGCAGTGATCCATCATGTCGGTATGTCAGGGAATAGTGAGACCATGCTGGAACATAGTTGTCAAACTCACTCAATGGGATAGTACGTCAACACGACAATTATTTAACTAGAACTCAGTCGTAGCCTGCAGGTACCTCCGCCAAGTCAAAGCTATTCGCCAGGTGGCGTCACCATATTCGCTTTGCCAGCGGTTCCCTTTAACGCAATGGTAACGAAAATTTCAAAGTGATCCAGAATCCAGGATTCCTGCCGGATCACCCCCAAAATTTAATCACTTGTAGTTTATACCATGCCTGACATTCTATCAAAATTTCAGAAAGATCCATCCATAACTTTTTGAGTTGTCTTTCTGACACACAGACAAACAGACAGACAGACAAACAAAAACTGGCAAAAACATAACCTCCTTGGCGGAGGTAATAATTTGCATGGCTAGCTTATGCATTGCACAGAATGACTAGACATCTAGAGGATTAAAAGCATCGAAAAGAAAATAGCAAGAAAGCTTGAGTGCTCATGATGAAACAGCAATCAGAACGATGTCCGTTTTTTTTTCTTAAATACAAGTCAGTGTGTAATTAGTTACTATATAATTTGGTCTTAGTTTTCTTACATTGTGTTCTTTATGTGCAGGAAAAGAGGCCAGGAAAAGAGAACTTAAAAAGGTGTGATAGATAATCATTTTGTTTAGTTCCGTCAAAGAGATTATATGCCTGTCATGATTTATCTAAATGTGAACTGTATAATGGAAAAAATGTTGTTTATGCTTTTTATGATAATCATTTTAGTCTTACTAACATTTCTTTAGATATTGTAGTTTATCAATATAGATGTATAATTATACTGTAGTGATAATTTAATGTTAGTTGACATGTGATTACCAAGTGACATTCAAGACAACTGGTTATTTTGAGCTGGTGGGTATGTCAATGTATGTCAGGTTGCATGATGTAATGGAAATTGATGTTTGTGCAGAACAAAAAGCAGCGGATGCTTGTGCGTATGGCCGTTCTGAAAGGCAAAGACCCACAACAGATACTTGAAGAAATGGAAATCATTGATAAACAAGGTATGATGATGCTTTCTGTATAGTTAGCATATTTGTTTGCTTCTTTCAATACTGTTTATACTGTTCATATGCATCCTTAGTTCTAACTTATGCCTATGTTTTATAATTCAGTCAATCAGTCCGTCTTAATTTGTAAAGTGCCTCATAAACACAGTTCAGAGAAGTGCCTGTTACAATTAAGCATGATCGAAAAGCCATTTCTTATGGCGTGATTGAAGCATTGCCCCACCGTGGTCAGCCACCTTGCCGTGGTGGTGGGGCTTTGCACCGATGACCCGAAAGATTTCTAAAATCTGGAGGTGAGGAGCTAACTAAGAGCTAACCAAACTTGTGAGAGCAGATTGCTACACGTTACCAGTGCTTTTGTGCTGGTTTCGGCTTCACAGCTGGCTACGGCTTTATAGCCGCTCCCTGTAACCTTGTGTTCACATTCGGGGACGCACATTGGGCTGAGCTGATACGGCCTCAGCGCTGGGCAGGTGTAAGAGCCTGTCCACCCCGAAGGTAAGGTAAGGTAAGGTAAGGTAGGATTGAAACATTGATTACCATAGTCATCATTTTCTGAGATTTGTTTGATTTATACTAAGTCGTATTAAGTGCACATTATTGCATATTAGCATCAGTATCCAGTGTGGTAATAGTAAAACACATTTCTGTGAATACAGTCAAATACACTCTGATATGCCATGGACTCTTGCTCCCAGTTGACACCTATTGGATTCATGGTAGAATTTTTTTTGTAATGACTGTATGATGTATGAACTCTAGTTGCAGAAAGTAATTCCGTGATGTCCATACTCCAGATATATTTGACAATTTTAGCCACCCCACCCCCTTACATTGCCATTAGTAACACTGACATGCAGCGAAATGTATTTTTATGCTTGCGGTTGATTTTGTGGTTTTATGCTGGTTTTAGAGTTTGATCCTACTCAACCCCCAAGGCTAAATGAGCGAGTTTTAAAAGATAAAAGGAAAAAGCTGCGCGAAACTTTCGATCGTGTCATCAATATGTATGTGAGTATGTCTGTCATTTGATTCATGGTTAGTTGTTGTCAATAATTGTCAGTGATTTTTTTTGCCGAAGCAGAGTGATGCAAGATCTTATGTTTTTGGGCTAGTCGAATTTAGTCGACCGTACTTAACTGACGGTCGAGCTGTTGGCATGGTTGTTGTCCATTCGTCCATATATCTGTTCGTAACAGATGTACCCTGGCTAACGGGCAGGTTGTAGTGGAAACCTTTTTGCACTAATAATTAGCCATGTGTGTGAAACTCGGGCTTGCAAAATTTCAGTCATCTGCTCCAAGGGGCACATTTTCAAATTGGAGGTTGAATGGAGGGCAGTAGGAAAAACGTGCGGTTTTCCAATGGAAAACTGGTCATATCTCGGAAATGGTGAGAGATACAGCTAAGGTTATTATTAATCACTAATAGGAAGTGGCATACGCCCTGTCAGATTGGATGGAAATCATTGACCTTGGATGACCTTGAAGGCTGTTTCGCAGTATTGTGGCTGAATGGTGTGAGATATGGCCAATGTTGCTATTGGTCACTGATAGGAAGTCGCATATTGGCTTTCAAATGAAATGAAAATCATGGACCTTGGATGATCTTGAAGGTCACTGACAACCAGTACGGTCGGCTATTTCAGCAACAGTTGGGCTTCTTGTTGTCAGTTAGATTACTCAAAAAAATTATTAATGGATTTTGGCGAAATTTTGTGGAGGGGAAGTGATTAGATCTTGGTGGCAATTCTAATGCTTCTGTGGATTCAGGACTTTTCACCATTAGGATATAGCAGCATCTATATTAAATCCTTTGTATTCTCTAGGCGGCAGCACCAATGCACCTTTCTTGTTAGAGGTTTCAGATCTGTGTTCATCAGATTCAGGGTGACCATTTGTCTGGAAAACCTGGAAATGTCAGGGAATTTGAAACATGTCGGGGAAATGTTAGGGAAAAAATCTTGTCAGGGAAAAATGTCCCAAAACTGTTCATTACTAGTTAAATATTTGCGTTCAACTCTATTTTTTTTCTGCTCGCTTCGCTTGCAGACTTGTACTCCCATACTTTTAAATTTGTGGTGCCAGTAAGTCACTTTTGTTTGTTTTTATTGTTTAAACCGCATTAAATTTGGTCAGTTAATTCTCTGGAAAATAATTAAAATTGCTGCTAATAGATGTCATATCGCTACTGTTGCGAGAGGCGATACTCCGTCTATGTTCACTTAAAATGTCTGGAAAAGTTAGGGAATTTGATCATGACTGGAGAGTGGCCACCCTGCAGATTACGTGTAGTTACCAGATGACTAATTACACTATGTACGGCAGGAAAAAGAAGATCCTGAAATGGCAATGGAACTGCGCAAGATGTCCATTGATTATGAACGCAGGCGAATGCAGCTACAAGTTCATTACGGTAATTTGCCAATTTTGGATGTTTTCGGTTGTCTTCACTTAAACCAGCATACTACTATGGTCGTTACGATTTCCTGCATAGATTTGTGGCATCCTCCAGACGTATGTATGCATTTTTGACTTTACCAGATTTTTTCGTACTCGCAGCCGTTCTTCAATTTTAGTTTCTATTTGTAGTTCCTTTCGTTTCAGTTATCACTGGTCTTTTTTAAAAATTATTTGTGATCTTATGCTTCTGGGTCTTGTCACACTCGACTGTTCCTTGATTTTATACATCTTATGCACATTATACCTCTGCATTTCTTATAAAACTGGCAACTTGCTTGCCTTTATAATTTAAACTTTACAGATTACATGTCTGATTGTTGTTGATGTTGTAACACAGAGCAAGTGAAGAATGCTGAGCGAGTTCGGCTTGAACAGATCCCATTGCCTGATGCTCCAAGCACACAGGCTGGTAAGTGCTTTCACTGTGATATGTGTCAGGAGATAGCTGGTAATATAATATTTTTTTTGTTTGTTTGCACTCAAACAGATGAATAGGTTTTGAATTTCCGAGGCCTTGGTTAAACTAGTCTTGCTTACTGCTAGAAGCATTTTTGACAGTGAAGGGGTACTATAAATTGCAGGCAGAATGTACATTTTTATAGCAGCTGATGTGTCAAACTGAACCTAGGTTATCAGCCGCATACTGCGTGCCTACTAGAATGTTACTGAATGATTTTTCATGCAACTTGTGGCAAAATTTTTCCGTTATTTTCTGGTAATTGTTTAGGCGGTTGACTGTATGTATTCTTATGTTGGTAAAATACGGTAGATGTTTAAATGATTATTGTCTGATTTGTTTTTTTTATGTATTCATAGTTGCATCGATGCTGCCACTGCCTGGTGATATTCCTCTTCCACAACCAATTCGTCAGCCGCATGGAATACTCAAAAAATCCGCCTATCTTGACAAGTGTGTACTATGTATATGCTATACTTGTTTACTTACCTGTGTTAAACAAGAAGTAGTATTTTTAGCATTTTTTGTAATAAATAAAATTAAATGTTGCCTGTCATACTTATGTGCAGTTAATTAAATTTTGTGTGTTGTTGTGGGGCGCTGTGTAATCGTACTTATAAAGTACTGTGTTATTTTAACTAGTCTAATGTCTGTGTCAATAATTGTATATGATTTTATCTAGCGCTAAATATTATCATTTAGAAAGTTTTAGATCTTCAAGATCTGTGTGCCTATGACAAACATCATTTTATGGTCTCAGTTATCTGATTTTCTGATAGTTGCCCTCTGTCCTCTAATTATGTGATTAATGACTGTCTGGAGGATAATGGGGAAGATTATCAGAACTGCCATTACTCTCACATATGCACAATTATATTGGCAAATTCTCACAATTTTAGGTTTAGGTCATATCTGTGTTTTATGTTTCATGTTAGGTTTTTCAGTAAAGGTTATACTTACTGTTCCATTATTACATGTACCCGGTGTGTATGTGCATTGCCTGTAAAGAAGAAGAAGAAGAAGAAGATTTCGTGTAGGCACTAGGCAGTAAAGCTGAACTAGGCCCGTTGCGTGGGAGCTCATCCCCATGACGGCACCTTGAGCCGGCGAGGGCGGAGCCCAATTAAGCCAGCATACAGCCCAAGTCGGCCAGAAACCGACTGGATCGGTATGCTTGCAGTTCTGGCCACAGGGCCTACTGTTGCGCAGAACTCGCCGTTTCTTTTCTAGTGATGGCCTTGACCACCGCCAGTACTCATTTTACCATCCCACAGAGGGTAGAAGGCTGAGTCGACCTAGTTGGCTGGCTCCGTACTGTAGACAGTCACCCATCTAAGTACTAACTGGACCCGGCGTAGAGTAACTTCGTTTCATCCAAGACGCGTTACCAACTATGCCACGCCACCAACCACCAGCCTGTAAAGGCCATCCCCAAAATGACCTATACTGTGTCATGCGGGACGTTAAACCCTACGCACTCACTTACTCACTCTGATAGTTGACTTTGGGTTTCGTTAGGTATAATTTCATTATTGGGTCGTCATTCTGTCTTGCTAAGTCGGAAAACGGGCATTTCTGATCTTTGGTACCAACACTTGCAATGAGCTTTCATTTGACGTTACTGCTGCTCTGCCTCTCTTTGTCTTCAGGAATATTGACCTCTTTCTTTCCTCGTATTTGGACCCATGTACAGGGTGGCCCAAAAATAGTAAGCTATTGCACTTTGTTCATATCTTCCCTAAATCTCAGTACATATTGTTGCTTTTTGGATATCTATGTTTTACAATGTAGTGTAGCAACATAATAGGTGTGTGATGTGCATGCCACTGTTTAGCAAATTTCTTATAGTCTACTGGTGAAAAATTGTGAAAATTTGTTAAGTTATGGATGAAGTGCAGTAGCTTACTGTTTTTGGGCCACCGTGTATTTGTCACGTTACTGTCATTGTCCTAGAAGTAATGTTTATGATATCATTATCATTTCTGGCATACACCACTAAGAGTGCGTAGCACCGAACGTTGACATCAATCTCCATAGTGGACGGTTCTGAGCCAAGTCAACTGCATCATCCATATTGAGGTCGCTGGATTTCAGATCCTCCTGAATGGTTTTCATTTATGTAATAGGCCATGTTAAACCTTTGTGTGATATGATGATGATGGTCTTCTGTTCTCAAAACCAGGAGTCTGTTGTGGCTTATTCTGTCTGTGCCACTTGATTTTGCCGACTAACTAGCTGCAGTTGTTACCATGGATTGTGTTTGTATTATTAGATCAAGGACACAGATCGGTCCATCACTGAAGGAATATTTGTCTCGTAAGCGAAGGCCACCGGGACCGCCGCCCGGACCACCACCTCCACTCAGCGATAGCGAAGACGACCACAGGCTCTCAGATGATGGTGACGACGATGGTCGTGGTGCTGGTTAGTGTACAGTTTATATGTTGCAATTGGCATTCAGTCTGTAGTGCAGCTGGTTTGTTATCCATGTGGTAGAAACATTCATTCAGAAACAGCTGTAATGAGTTTCAGTAAGTGGACTGGCTGAAGCTATGCTGTGAATCGAACAGTGTACAGTTTGGAAAACTTATAGACTGAGAATTTGACAATAGTACACGTAGAAGTTATATCACAGTTTGTGTCATGTGGTTTTCAGATGTCGTTTTTTAGATGAGTGATTTTGTGTTTGGTCAGTAATCAGACGTTTTTCCACTGCCGTTGTTTGTTGTGATTTCTGTGGAAGTTTGTGCGTTTGTTAATCTGCTGTCATCTTTGAAAGGGCAGTTGCTTGTATAATAACTGTAATTGTGTAGATTGTACACAATATTGCTATTATATTAATATTATAAAAATTATGTAATGTTTGATATATTGAACCACACATTTTCGTGATGAAAATGGCAGCTTTTTGTCTGTGCTTTTTTCCGCATACATGTATGTGATGTATTTTTTGTTGCAGATGAGGCATATGATCCGGAAGAAGGTATGCCCAACATAATGTGCTTTTGTCTTTATATTACATGTATTTTGTCATGCTAACTACACCAGCTGAAGTGTGAAAATGTGTTGCTTCTTAAATTTTTATGCGCGAAAGTGCCTACTGCTTTCAGCGCATCTTAGCCATCACAGTTCTGTCTGTTTGTCTGTCCGTCCATCCATCCGTCTGTCACACGGGTGGATCAGTCAAAAATGGTACAAGCTAGAATTACAAAATTTTCACCATCGGCTGCCCGGAAGACTCTAGTTTCAGGAACCGTAAAGCTTTTCCATAAATTCGAAGGGGGTCACCCCAAACAAGGGCACTAAATGAGAGGGGGTGGGTTAAAAATTTGCGAGTTTTGGCCAATAAGTTGCTGTATCTCAGTAACGGTGCGAGATAGGGCCTAGATTACTATTAATCACTAATAGGAAGTCGTACACTAGCTCTCGACTGCCACCGATTTCAATGACTTTGAACGCTTAAATAGGGGTTTTTATGGATTTTTTTGGCGATTTTGGGCTGCGAAACACTTTTCAAGAGCGAATTGCATTGAAACCAATTGAGATCGACATAGACATGCTGCGTATGAAATTTTTAGCATTGAACGTAGATTTCGACGGTCCAAGTCTCGATTTTCTAGGTTCAAAGAAACCTGCGCACAAGGGCATCAAAGAGCGGTACCCCCGTAAAAGTCGTTATTTTACCGTTGTTGGCCAGTCTTTCGTGAAAACAGCTGGAGATAGACTGACAGTTTGCGAACAGGAACTGCTATAGGCTTTTGCTTGCCTTGTGAGCCTTAGCTCAAATTTCTTGTATTAGCTGGCAACTGAATGATCTATATTTACTTGTAACTTGTTGATAAATCGTTTATAGGTGCATATGAAATTGTGAAATATATGACGGATATTTTTGCACATTGTTTTTTCCAGTTGTGGTCAATTTCTGACTCGAATGCTAGTTGTCTCATATGCTGTATATAAAATATAGCTACAATGACTTGCACCTCAAGGAGTCATTTGCTGTATGGCATGAGTGATGAGTGATGATATTTAACAGGAAGTTTCCACTTTCCAGTAAGATGCAATTCTGACTACAACCGTGGCCACACGTGAATGTATAAATGTTGTTCAAATCTCGTAAAACATTTAGCAGAATGTGCCTGTTAAAAAAGTAACCTGTGGTTTTGTGTGAAATAAGAATTTTGGACAAACATTTTACTTCACCTGTAGTCACAGTTGATTTTCGTAATGTGTGGTACGTGCAGCATTGCTTTTTTTACGTGTAAGGACAGCTAAGTGTGAGATAAGAAGCGAGTTGACCAGTGTGCTGAAAGTGTTGCAGGCATTATGCGAACGAAGTGATAAATCATGAGATGTTTTTCTTGTACCAATTTTGTAACTACTATCGTTGTCATATGTGAAATAACAATGTTGTGTAATGTTTTATTTAAGACATACTTAAACTACTCAGCACTTTGTTTCTTTAAAGCACGCAGACCTGAGGAAGGAATCATGATGACTGGTATGCTGTTGCTGTTGCAGGTATTGATGCAAATGAAATGATGGATGTGGACCTGCTGCCACCTGGTGTCGATGTCCCACCTCCGAGTCAGTCCAGTCATCTTAATGCTGTTATCAGTAGTTTTTACTGTGTTTACTGTGTTTGAGTTAAGGTACGGTATTTGACCGACTGCAGCTTAGAACGCAATATCACAAAAGCAGAAAGCATTTCTTTCATGACTTCCTCAGTGATTTTTTTGGATTTTGGCAGTCGTTTTATGAGGAGCACTCAGATAAATAGCAAGCAAAAGTAAAGGTTAACAAGAAAATTAGATAAAGTGGAGCGTGTGTGATAACGCAGGAAAGAAAAAAGAAAAGAAAGACTGTTTCACGAATAATTTTTGTTATAACTTGAATGGATTTATTTGTGAAATATTGTGTGAAATGGAGAATTTGAGGATAGCAGCAAGTTTTGAGACTCTAATATTCTTATTTTGACATTGGATATGATTTTGATCAATTGTACAGTGAAGCAGCGGAAGATACGTTTTGAGGACGATGCGACTCATGATCCTGAGGAGGAGGAGAAAGACACTCGCATCAAGTACAAGAAAAAGGGTAGTCGTTTGACAGCGCTTCAGAGCAGAATGCTGCAGATGGCTGGACAACCTGTCCCGGCCGCCACTGACACAGCCGGGGTCTTGCGGCCGGATGATGACAGGTGATGATAATAATATTCATTTCCATTCTGCCGAGTCACTTCTGCTTGCTACTCCTATCTTTGGCTCCTTGCTTAATTTCTATGTAGTCTTTATTTTCGGTATCAGCACTTTTGTACTCTTGCAGCTAGGGTTGTTAAACGAAGTTCGGATTTGCGAACTTCAAATTTTAAGTTTGAATTCGTATTCGTTTTTCAGCCCTTCGATATTCGAATCCAAGCATCACTAATTAGATGCAGACGGTTTTGCCTTGAAAGTGGAGTGCTGTTACTTCAGTGATGCACTGTGTGACGATTTCTTTGTTCTCTGCCGGCCGTCAATTCAAGTAACGCCCGCCGCATGTTTGCTTACCCTTTCGCTGCCCTCCATGCATACCGCCACAGGGTTCAATTACTCTTCATCTTGCACTGCACCCCTGGCAAGCTATCAAAGTGACAAATCTTGGTGGCCCAGACACAGAGCAGACATCAATCAGCAATAGAGGCGACATGGCTTGATGTCCTGGCTGATTGCACTGTTGATAGACTTGCTTCCCGGCGTGTGGCATGCGTGCTGTGACCTTCATCTCGCCCCACAGTGCAGGCATCAAACGCAAATTGCTTAAGCTTCTCCACAAGTATATAAACAAAGTTTGAATTTAATTCGAATTTTAAAGGTCGAAATTCGAATTTGGAAAAAAACGAATTTAACATCCCTACTTGCAGCTTTGCTCAACATCCTTCCTTCATTATGTCCCATGGCAGTAAGTCATGTCTCAACACATGTCTTATCCAAGTTTGTGATGCTGTGCTATATTTCAGATAGTCACATCTTTTTTGCTTATTGAGCTGTTGCTGATACAGCTTCTTAAATTTACTCGAATCTTGTTGCAGACTCCAAAATATGTGGCTTAGACATCTGCCAGTTGCACACATTACTGCAGCAGCAGACCGACCGACCCAGCGGTGTGGCTAATGCCCCACGCTTAAACTGTCGCTTTTTATTGGCAATCGCACAAGACAACCTTGTCGCTGCACTGATGCTGCAGCTATCATGACATTGTTTACCGACATCTATCATCTCTGTTATCATATCCAGTCTGCCATCAGCGGTCACGGTGTCTGGATTTGAGCAAGTTTTGTCCTCTATCGATCGAGCCACAATTTCTGTTAATGGTTTGCGGATGAGGATAACAGGTCAGCGAACTCCTGTCCTCATCCACTTGGCTGTAGCTGCCCAGTGCTGTCATCAACTCGCTTCGACCGTGAGACACAACACACAGCACTGAGAAACTGAAATTATTTAACACTGGCTCTTGTAGGCCTACTGCCTATCATGATGCTTGCAGCTAAAGTGCTAACTGCGAAATACGAAAGCGTGAAATCTGTCCAAGCGTAAAGTGCGAAACAAAATGCGAATTTTGCTCGCATTTCGCGGTTTGCCCTGTCTCACTGCAACGGCTGATCAGCCCACTGACAGGTCTGATTAATTGTCATTGGCAAACATCGGAGTTCGTTTAACGCTGATTGCATCGTCGATCATCGTATGACTTTTCATAGGCTTAGTTTATCTATAAGCTGGAATCTTGTTTATTTGTTTATTCATTCATTCATTTTTATTGTCATCGGCAACAGCTCTTTCTAAAGCTATTAACTTGTAATAATAATACCGATATTCTAATTTTGGTCATGACTTTAGATGCACTAATGACAGGTCCCATTGGTTTCAGAAAATAACTTGCTGAACAAATAGGATTTGAACCCAGATTTGAAAATGAGCAGTGAGTTACTTATGAGAACTGTGTGTTTCAGCTTGTGTTCTTGGTCAACATTTATGAATAGAAAATTATTATGTAGCTGCAGTGATTGAGGGCCTAAGAATTGTTTGGTTTAATTAATGTGTTAAGCAAAAAAATGAGCACAGCAGTGATTTTAATATGCTGTTTAAATTCATCAAACTACAACTTTTATTTTCTAATTTGTTGACTTTTCATAAAGGTTGCAATTTTGTTTATATAGCTTATTAATGTTTCACAGGTGAATGCTAATTTTAGTTTGAGTAGATCCTGTACCTTTTACATTTTGTGAAATATTTCCGATCATTGATTTGCTGTGGCTGCTGCATTTGTTGACAGTGATGACGACTTGTCATCCTCATCATCCGAAGATGAAGCGGAAGCTCACGAAGAAGTTCGAAAGCACAAGAAGCGGAATGCCGACGACGACGATGATAAAACATCGTCTGAAGATGAGGACACTGAGAAGAAGGGTTTGCATCTGACTGTGACTGGAGATGTGGCTGTCAACTCGGAAATGTCGACCGATGTGGCCGGCATTGCGATGCCATCAGGTCCACCGCCCAGCTTGCCTCCTGGCCCCCCACCGGGTCTGCCTCCCATGATGGTCCGACCGCCACTGATGAGAGGTGTTCCACCAGGCATGGCTCCTCGGATGCTACCACCTGGACCTCCACGAGGTCGTCCGCCCGGCATGCCGCCCGTACCTCCCATGGGCGTACCGCCAGCTATGCGAGCTGTACCACCCCCGCTTCCAATCCGTATGCCACCTGGACCACCAGGTAACTCAATGTCTTATCAGTGCAGCATTTCATTTATGTTTGTGTTTTTTTTGTTTTTTATTTGTAGCAGTGATCAGGAATCAGGAGTAACAAATAACATCAAAAGATGACTGTGATGTGGTGATAAAATAGTTATGAAACTCAGTTTGACAGTGGAGTCAGTGTATTTAATTAGCACGGTGAAATACACCAAACATATTGATAGATATGTCCATAAATTGACTTCATGTTACTAGAATCTTGGGAGTAATGTTGTGTAGTATCTAAGGCAGTTATAAACAGTAGTTTACATATCTTTTGCATTTTGTGTGTCTGCATATTTTATCTTGACTAATGTTTTACTGAAATTGCTAATTGCAATGTTCTCTGCCAGTTTATTTGGTTTTTTAATTGCTATAAATTGCATCGCAATGTGGAGTAATTAATTGTCGGTGCAGGTGTTCCTCCGCCTCGGCTTGTCCGGCCCCCAGGTATGCCGCCAGGTGTGCCGCCTCCAGCCCTGCAGGCTCCAGCAGGTGCCAGTGCAGTCAATCCCGGCATACTCAGTGCTCCGCCGAGCATAATGAAGCCACCGCAGAGAACAGCGGCCGGCGATGACGACGCCACGCGCAGCAGAGAGGCAAGCTCTGCGACCATAGAAGCCAAGCCACAGATACGACATGTCATCGGCGACGTCACGCGGTTCATGCCGACCGCTCTGCGTGTCAAACGAGAGATGAAGGACGCGAAGGGACACGTCATTAAGCCAGCGGCGACAGCAGCGTCCACTGCGCCGCAATTACCAGGTTCAATGTTATTCGCGTGCCTGCAGTTTAATTTCATTCAGTGGCCCAACTTTCACAAATACAATCCATGCATTTCATGAAACATTCCCAGCAAGATTTTGTCATTTATTCTCATGATAAATGAACTCTTTGTTGATGTGAATTTACTAACTAGTTTGCATAACTCGTGTTTCAGTTAATGCTAATAATGCACAACAGGTAACATGGATATATGTGCATTGTTCTGATGCTCATTTTTCTGACATACGGTACTTTTTTCAGCTAAAGGGGATGTCAGACGAACGACAAAGTCGGCCGACTTTTGTGGGCATGGTTTAGTTGCCTGACAAAATTGGTCGACAAAATCGGTGAACCATGACACACGGCCGATATTTTCATCTGCTACTTCGTATGATAGCAGCTAGCACAACAGCTGAATGCAGATCGAAAAATAATACTTGCATCACTTTTTTTCTGCGTTTAATGAACGAAAATAATAACAAACACAATAAATAACTAAAATAAATATTCATCTTCCGTTGTAAACAATCACCATGGCAACATAAACAAAAATTGTTGTCCGATATACAAAAAGTCAGCCAACAAAATTGTCGAAGATAGAGCATGCTCTAATGCTCTATCTTGGCTGACAAAATCGGGCGAAATCAGGCGATTTTTGCATGACACTCGACTGATTTTTGTCGGGCGATTTTGTCGTTCGTCTGACATCCCCTTTAGTCACTCCAGAAACTTAGATGATGCAGTTGCATAGGTTAATTAGTCCGCCCGAAAACGATAGTTTTCGGAAGGACTTCTGTTTTACGCATGATGTTTTATTTTTTTTCCGAGCGCAAGATCTCCGAGATGCGTGGGCCGACCGGCTTGAAATTTTGCACGATGGTCAGTACTACGCCAAATTTTATAATGCCGGTCCAAAGTTTTGGGGGGCACACCCCAAAAACATTTCGGGGGCGAAAAACATGCAAAATTTGGCCCGATTTCGGACGACTTCGAAGTTCGGTGGCGAATATCTCCGAAACGGATGAAGATATTCAAAATCGGATTTTTATTCCGTCTACCGCGATTCCTTTTGCGTTAGGCGAAACAAGTCCGGTGAAGTTTGGTCCAGTGAACTTGGAGATCTCAATGTGAAATC
>Ga0209367_1006738_pt1 | contig 15878 bp, 12 predicted proteins | sample WorMetLIZISLAND2_FD_187412 | JGI IMG/M metagenome (GOLD analysis project Ga0209367, IMG submission 187412) | Marine gutless worms symbiont microbial communities from Max Planck institute for Marine Microbiology, Germany - Olavius geniculatus... ... | reverse complement strand
GACGGATGAGGATCGAGTGTTACGTTGTGGCTGGAGAGAGATTAAGTTATACAGGTAAGGAGGTTGAGCAGTATAGAGAAGTTTAAAGGTAAGAGAGAGAATTTTATATTCAATACGTTCATTATTTTGAGCCAGTGAAGAGATTTAAGAATAGGAGTGGTATGACTAAATTTATAAATTTTGTCAGCCATAATATTAAGTATGATTCTGTAAAACATTTGATATCAATTCATCTTACTGCGTATCACAGTGTAGCACGGTAGTGCGTAACACTGTTGTAAGGGCGACTATCAAAGTCAATGGGAAACCCCAGATTTTGGGCACCAGTAGCCTCCAAACCCCTGAATCAATCGACTTAAAATTTGACGTGGATGATGACGTCGGCGGTCTGACCCGACGTGCCAAAAATGGTACAAATCGGCCCAGCAGGGTTGGTGGGACAAAAGGATGAAATATAATGTTTAATTGGGTTATTTTTTTCTGTTTTATTTTTTACTTTTCTTGCCAAGCTCTGGAGAGCACATTTTTTGGAGTATCGCCGCATTCTTTGCACTGGATGACGTGTTTCGGTGGGGATTGATTTCCTAGAGGGTCTCAACATCCATCTTTCATATTTTTCTTCTGATTCCCCAAAATGCGCAAATTTAAAACCCATTTACAAACTACCCTTAATCGTCATCGTAGCCCCACCAAAGTGGCATAGCGAATAGGCAGTGTGGCCTCGGGAATTCCAAATATGCCGTTATTTTGAACTCTCTGTTTACAGGTCACGTGACACGGCGCATGCGCAGTGAACTTTTGGCCTTTAACATGGGCAAATGCAAGTTTGAGGCTTTATATCTCCTTAACGGTGCAAGTTAGACGCATGGTTACAATGGACCACCAATAGGAAACCGCCTATGGCGAGTCGAATGGTCACGTGACCGATGACGTCACGTCACCCCAAAAGGTCAAGGTCGCGATCCCATTATCTTTGAGGCGCCATATCTCCGTAATGGTGCCAGATAGACGCATGGTCAGAATCGACCACCCATAGGAAGTGGCCCACCGCGAGTCGAATGGTCACGTGATTGATTTGGGTCACATTATTGCTTTTAACTCATGATTAAATTTGCTAATAAAATAGCAAATACTAAATGGCTCACGGGATAATGTGGGGTGGAAAAGGTAAACTGGGGTCACGTCACATGGGTTTGTAAGGGCAGCCAGTTCGTCGTTCTATCACTCTGTGTCTTACTAAAATGATTTCTGCTGTTTTGGATGTGTGACTTGGTCGCCCTTACACAGTAGCGTAAACTGGTAATTTTGTTTATATTTAATTTTTAGGTAGTGCCGCTAACCACTAGGTTTACACTAAAAATAGAGTAGGTTAAACAGGCGAGGATTTAATACTACAGTTACGATGCTCAAGTATAATGCCCTGCATACTGTCCACTCAAAAGCGGCAAAGCACTACAACTTTCTGCGTGGAACTGTTAAAAGAATGCACGCGAAGACACGGAGAAATACTTCAGTCAATTTCAGTCATAAAGTCGAGCAAGCGCACATCAGCAGCTGCAGACAACCCGTAGTAAAGACGCTAACACGTTGGATGTGTTCTCCCTGCTCGAACGTAGTGGTTCGTATTGTAATTCTTTTTAGCCTAAACTTTGTGCGCAATCTCAAAACCAATTCTGAATACAAGACTGCTAAAGATTGCAGTCTTGTATTTAGTCTGTTAGTAAGTGCAAAGTTGACACAAACATCTACTTACAGTCGTAATTCCTGCCAAATATACTTCTTTTCCGACAGTCCGACACAAAGTTTAACCAGCACTTCTAAAAAGCGTAATTATATAATTATTACTTTGTTTTCTGATGATGTGCATGACAGAAAAGCTGTTACACTTAATGTGCCACAGCGTATACCCTATCTCAATTTGAGTAGATCTACCGTCGTCACACGTGACAGAACGAATTATGATTATTAGCAACCACCTAGGCTATAGGCTATTATATCTTATTATACACGTTAGTCTCCGGAACCGTTTGCTATGGCCTTAACGGCTGGTTTGAAGCCTTAACGGCTGGCTGGTTTAACGGTTTAAACCGCTAAGCCGTTAAGCTAACGGCGGTCCGGACCGCTAAGACGTCTGTCACTGGTAGTAATTTTGAGACCCAAAAGCAACAACTTTTACGTGATTCGTAACGATATACGCTAAACTACCGTTTTTCCCATGGAGTTCATTAGTAAGCTTAAATCACATTAACACTACATAGTAAAGCATATAGTACACTGTAAAACTAATATTTATTCACTGATCGTCACTAATGACACTGTGACGACTGCCAAAGACACGGGCATTCGCGCTGGCGGCTACGCTTGCAGCAGTGTAGTTTGACTTTTTTCTTTAAACCACTTAGACCGCTAGCTTATCGGCAGCGGCGGCGGCGAACGGCGGCGGTTCCGTGGACTAAGTGCTGGCCAAAATATAGCTTTTAATCCTAATCCTAACTTTGGTATTTGATTTTTTGAGCTTAAAATAATTGGCGCACACTTTGGCCTATTTTGCGCTAAAGAGCGGTTACGTCAATTTCGGTTTGTTTTTTTTTTGTTTTAAAGTGCGGAACCTCCACAGAACCGACAAACAGACATGCCTATAGAAATATTACCTAGGACTGCCGCACAATAAACATGCGGTTGCGTCAGTGAACTTGGTGCTTACAGAAGTTACGTGTTACGCCTACCACATCACATTTCCGAATTCATTTCCGACAGTTCACGCTGAACTTGTCGGTTACTATCATACATTCACAAAGAAAATTACCATTTAGTACAATAATAATTACTGAGGCAGCTAACGATTGTGTCATTTGTGTGACAGTGACACTGACAGCGTGTATTATGCGTCTTATTATTTACGCGATCTCTGATGGTCCGCTTGATGCAGTAGGCCAAGTAGTCCTAATTAATTGCTAATACTGTTCGCTCTACTTATGGGGCGAGAGATAAGTGCAGGTTAGCGCCGGCCAACAAAACGAACATTGTTTATGCCGTGGCTGCTTTTCCTGAACGACTGCTGCGCATTACAGCCATGTTGCATGTTTTCAATTTATACGGTACACGTGCATACTTAGTACCAGTTGAAACATGACACCATGAACTACAGGAACGCGGTCATAACTTCGTGTTACCTCAGTGTAATTCTAATCTTTTCACGGCGTCATTTCTTAACAGATATTTGTTTAGTTTAGTTTAGTTTAGTTTGTGTATTTCAGTTTAGTTTACATTTGCTCTTTATTGCCATTGAATTCAGTGGAGTGTGTTTTAGTAGTCCCACTTGCTTTGCTGTGTGATGCACGGTTGTTGCGTCCTAATAAACGATTATCAATCAATCAAAAAACCGTAACGTGGAGCCTGTACAAGAATATGGTCTAGAGCCCCAGTGTTTTATTGAGGGCTCTGACCTGTTCAGAAATCGTATGAACTTTTAGCAAAGTAAATAAGTAAATAAGTAGGCGTAAGTTGTTTTTATTGCAAGTGTCAATCGCACAAGCATTACACGAATAAACTTGAAGGCGCTCGTAAGAGTGCATATCTTCGCCAAGTGAAGTAATTTAAACATTACTACTACTACTACTACTGCTACTACTACACGTACACCTACAACTACAGCTGTCGCATGGTTGTTGCATAATTGCAAAATGTTCATCGTCGTTGAGATGGAACTATGTCTGACATTGATGCATTATTGTGTACTCGACTACTCGTACCTCCCTCTTTTTTGGAAGCTCTTGGACATTCTTAAATCTGGCACTGATCTTAAGCCTCTCATCTCCCCTAGTACTGCCTCGCGCGGTTCTGCCACTGTTACTATTTCAGACTGTTCAGCGTTGTTGCTATAAACTGGCCGGTTGCCATGTAGCGCACTGCAGTCATCAATATGGTGGCGCTGATATTGATCTCTGTATAGGAAAGGGCATGGTCAGGCACAGCACACGTAACCAGGACTCAGCACAGGTTACAGTGTATAGTTCGATTGTTGCGCTGTCAGACTACAGGGTGTCTCGGCGTCGTCGGTTGCTAATGGAGACAGCTGACAGTTCCAGACGACAGCGACATACCTGGGCAGGTGTGCTCCGTTAGCACAGAGGTGTGCCATATGATTGGATTTTAGTGGGCAGGTAAAGTTAGTTGGGTTGTGTACTAAAACTAACTTTTTTCTCCGGAATTTTTAAAAAGGTATCATCATTCTGATGGAAACGAATATTTTGTGCCGTTTGGCTCGTGTCATAGTGTTTGATCAGCACTGCTGCTGTTGACTGTGTGTTGACAACGATACCGATAACGATAATGATAGTCTCTGCTGTAAACTAGATAAATAAAATGAAAATCAGTTAGAAAAATACATGACGTTTTTGATGTAAAATAATGACAACAGCAATGTAATTACTTTAAAATTGGTGTATGACGTGTTAAATAATTCGGATACGGTCCAGTGAGTGAGTGAGTAATTATGTGATTGACACTGACACAGATTAACTAACTGATCGATAATCAGTTAAGAATTATGTTTCGTTGTAGACCCGTTAACAACAGTACTGTTGAGTCGAGTCAGGTGCAGTTCAATACAGGTAAATGATGCAGAAGGTAGATAACCGTCGCAGCACGTTGCTACCAGTGTTTGATCCATGCTATAAACCGAGCGATCGACGTCATCGTCATCGACTTCCTTTGATCCAGCAGCAACAGCAACAGCAGCAGCAGTCGCATCATCATCATTCATTATCACAAGAATGTGTTCATGACAATGAACTGTGTCAGACAGCTGACAGGGTTAGCCATTGTGCGGCAAAGATGTCAGAGACTGTTGCGTTGCGGAGGCAGAAGACCTCCTCGGAGAAGAAGCTAAAGCGAGATAAAGTCGTCACGTGGAAATCGTTAAGTTGCGACACAGAAAAGCGACGTTCTAGCAACAGCGAAACTGTCACCGAAGGCAAGTCGCAATTTATTTCAACAAATGCGTACACTTATTTACAGAGAATGTCAGCGAACGATAAGACGAATGCATTTACAATAATTAATAGCAGAACCGCTTACAGCTGCCCTCAGAAAAAAAATAAAACCAACTTAACACTGAACACTAACTCGATAAAACACTATAACATAAATAGACTAAAAATAGTACCTAGTTGTCGTCTGTCAGTCTATCTGTCTGTCGTCTATAACGCATGTATTGTGGTTAAACTTACCGAACGTTGATTGTAGCGTTCGATAGCAACGACATTATGACATCTGTAGGACTGTAGTCACTTCCGTGAAATCGCTTTCTCTCCGCGACCGAAGTCGGCTTTCTCTAGTGACATCTGGGCTTCTCATTTAATTTGATAGTTAGCTAAATTTTGACTGTTGACTGAAAGTCTGTGCTGGTATTGTTTGTCACGATCAGAGACACTGCCGGTGATGACGGATTCGCGCAGGTCTCGTGCATCTAGCTACGCGCGCTTCAAGTACCCTGTCAAGTTTCACTCGTCACAGCGTCGACATTCTCTCAACTGCGACGTCCCAGACTGTCTTCGTCGTCCGTCTAGCGGCCGCTACTGGCTGATGCCCGTCCGTCAGCGTCCTCGACGTCCGGCGGCGCAGAGTTCCGACATTTCTTCTGCTGGAAGGACCGCCAAGTTGCCGCCACAGGGTAATGACCAGGACGCATCGACACTGGACGTCGAAGTGGTAAATCCAGACCGCGAAGAACTGGCTAAACAGAGGGTTGACGCGGAGAGTCCATCAGAGGCTACTGGAAGTGAAAGGACCAGGTCGTCGCCACGAGATGGTCCAGACGCATCCGCATTGGTCGTCGATATGAAAGATTTAGACTACAACAGTAGAACAAGGGGTTCAGGCAGAGAGTCGCCGCCACAAGATAGCCAGGAGTTATCAGCAGTGGTCTTCGAAGTGGAACATGCACAGAGTGACGACAAGAAAATGACTCAACACGGGGTGGTGAAAAAAGTTTATCAGAGGTCAACGAAAGGTTTGGTCTACTGCAGAGGGTCAACGACACTTTGCTGGAGTCATCGAACACAGTAGTCATCGATGTGGAAGATCTACACGGTGACGACAAGGAACTAACTGAACTGAATGCCGAGGCTGACTCGGCGGCGGAATTGGAAGAGTCACAGGAACAGACTGACGAAGTTGAAAACTACGACAACGAAGATTTCGAGAAAGAAGAGGATGACGAACGTGGCAAGGAAAATGAGAGCGTGACGTCGACTGACAGAAGATCGTCAGTCATGTCTGAGACACCAAATGATAGCCGATAACTAACGACTGAGGCAATGTTAACAAAATGATAGTAGGTAATTTATGACTACATGACGTAAAATTACAGTAAATAAGTAATCATTCTCAAAATGTGACAAAAAATGACAGCAGGTAATTAATGACTGTCAATTAGCTTGTTATTTGTCAGCGTGACGTCGAATGACAGACAAGACAACGTCGTCAGTCTTGAAGACCGTGACACATACATCGATCCAGCGTTTGATTACGATTACATGCTTGATCTTTACAATGTTGCTAACGCCAACGAAAATGATCAAAGAGAATGGGATTTGGTATTCCATGGACTGCCAGAAATTGACGGAATGGAAATTCGAGAAATTATTGCTTGGGTGCTTGAAGACGGGTTGGGGCTCGACTACAGCCAGTGCATCGAAAATGCCGAAAGGTTTGGCGAAAACGAAGGCAGAGCGCGAAATATACGCGTGAAAATGTCTACCGTCGAACAGTGCAGAGAGATAATATGCCAAGCGAAAAAACTGAGTCAGCATGAGGATTTCAGAAAAATGCACTTATATATTCAGCCATTTTTACGTAATTCTAAGCTGGAAAATCTCTACAAAGATTTGGAACAAAATTTGCATAAATTCGAACAGCGGAAAGAAACCAAAGATGCGAAAATAGCGTTTTGGCGAATAGTGCAGTACGTCGACGGAGAACTAGAAGTCCTGTACACTCCGACACTGGAGAGAAACGGTCAGAAATCGAGCGAGCTAAACATTGAGGTTGAGACAACGGTGGGATCCAAAGAGCCACAACAGAACGAATCTGTCGTGGAATGACAGCGTGACGCTGAATGAAGAACAAGAAAACACCAAATGTCCAGACTACGACTACATGCTCACACTGTACGATACTTGTACAAATAGGCCTACGAACGACGGTGATAGAAACACGATGGATTTAGTATTCCACAGAGTGAGAGAAGAACCGGGTGGCAGGACGGATCGGCAGCTTATCGAATACGTGCTGGAAACCATTTTAGGACTTCCGTATGGCCAGAACATTGAAAAGGTCGAAAGGTTCGGCTCCTTTTATTGCCCTATACGACCTATACGGGTGAGAATGTCCACGGCGGAAGAATGCAGGGAAATTCTGCGTCGCGCAAAGAATTATTTGACGCTGCAGAAAGAATTCGGTAGGATCTACATTCAACCTTATCTCAGTCGTCAACAGCTGCAAAGCATACGCCAAGAACTGGAAGATAACTTGTACGAATTAAATCGAAACGGCTACCCAAGGGCGAAAATAGAGTTCTGGCGAATAGTGCAGTACAGCTGGAATGGAGAACCAGAAATACTCTACACTCCGCAAATGTAAACCTCTCTCTCTGTTACGACCATGATCGAACAGTTTAGGCCCAAATGTTTTTATCATAGTCGTCTTTATACATCGCTATCATTTAGGGCCTAAGCCCATTAGCCACCACATACATGTACAACAGTGCAGTGTATCTATAGGCCTTCAATATGTTACACTGGCTAGTGGCTACAGTCACGGTTCGTTCACAACTCCGTTCAGCTGACTCCATGCAGCATTCTGAAGTTGCCAGTGGCACTTTGTGAGCCGGGTCATGTAGGCTTACGATCGTTTGGATCAACTGCATCGGTGATGGTGACCATCAGTGGCGTCCCGAATAAAAAATACCTGGGGGAGAATATCTGGACGGCCCGCTCTAAGTCTTATAAATTTTCTGGGCTTTTCTCTGCCTAGAATGCGTTTGCTCTGCCCCGAACCCCGCTGTAGGGGAGCTTGCTGCGCTCCACAAATCTCTTGGCTGGTTAGGGGTGGAAGGGTGGGAAGGTGGGAAGGGGCTGGCGCTGCTTCATTCCCAAGAACCTTACCCCCGCTGTCGGCCTTTATTTTAGCTGTCCAACGACTATGTTTCACAGGGGTGTGCACGAGACCGTCTGAGCTGAGACCGAGACGTTGCAGTTTCCAAGACGCTGGCCGAGACCATGAAGCTCCCGAGACTCTCGAGAGTCTCGAAAGCTTCAACGTCTCGCCGAAACGTTTTCCGTGACGTATGGTGCACATTAAAAATATACGGATTAATTAACTCGCACCATGGTAAGCGCTTCCTATTTGTGATATTGTGGGTTTATGCACTTTATTTTGACAATTATCACTGAATAATTAACGGCTTGCACCATAAAGAATTGCAACTGCAGTGCTTTAACATGAGCCGGTATGTTTATCGCAATTTGCTAGCAACTGAAATTAGTAAACTACAGCCGAAGAGCCTATAGCCTTATATGTCGTCTACATTTGGCTGATAGTATTCATTCTGACATCATGCACTTTGTCTTCATTGCAACTAGGTCATTTTTTGAACAAAAATGACTGACGTGACATAATTCTGCTCTATGATAAATAAGTAAATGAAAGAGTAAAAACACTGTAAATGAATATGTCTAAGCCACAAATGTCATGCTGGTTAGTATCGCTCTAACTGCAGCTACAGTATGCACGGCGCGCGACTGAACAAAACGTCTCGACGAGACGCAGTGGCCCAAGACCCGAGACGAGACCTACTGGGCCGAGACCGAAACATATTGCTCCGAGACCGAGACGTTAGTACGTCTCGAGACCCGAGACGTCTCGACCGAGGCCACATCCCTGACCTGATGTTTCAACGCTTTAATTGCGCGACTGATTATTTTAGCTGCACGTTAATGTTTTTACGCGTTAGCACTGTCATCTGGTTTGCGTTGCAGTTATGCGCGCCATCAAACGACATAAGTTTTTTGTTATAACTGTTACACTGACAACGTACTCTAGTTTTTATCGTAGTTTTCATCTGATTTTATTACTGCATATTTCCGTATATGCCTAGTTGTAGGCCTATATTGTGGTGTCCTTGTGCTACGCTGCCAGCGCGCATAGCATGTCACTGCGTTAAAATTTATAATGCTATAAATTTTAACGCAGTGACACTGTGGCGTTAACAGAAAAGTGTATATTGAAAATTCTGGTTTTTTTGTTATAATGACGCATGTTTTCTGGATGGATCACTTCACAGCATCACAACAGCTATAGAACAAAACTGCACACAGTCTATTATTACTGAGCAAAGAAAGTAGACATATTAACAAAACTATTCACACAGAACCAATGCTAACAGTCATCATTATATCCACTATCAATTGAGTTATTACATAAACCATAATCGTTTTAGGTCAGTTACTGAGATCTTATGACTTAAACAGATTATCGTGAATATGGTGAAGTTTGACAGAATTACAAGCAAAAAAAGCAATAACGCTTGCAGAATAAACGATTACAAAAAGTCAGAGCCAGGCAATGAGGACACCTCCTCCGGGAATAGACCAAAAAACTATAATAGTCCCAAAAACCTGCTCAAAACCACATTTTGAACAAATCACTGACAAAAAGTTAAAAATGGTAAAGGGTGTAAAGAAGGGTTCATCTTTGCACGAAACCGATCAGAGCTACGGATATGTTGGTGGCCTGCTAATAAGTTTGCAGACTGTCTCCAACCCAACAGATCTAATGAACCAGCCTATCATAACTCAGCAGTAGAATTGGAAAATGAGTAAAGTAGGGAAAGGGCTGAGCGGAAAGTCAAGAAAAGTACAGACAATTTGCAAATCCTGCCAAATTCAGCTCTGGCAAAGTTTTGGTCCAATTTGCGGCTTATAGCCAGCCAGCTGCATGCAAGGAAAGTTTTTACTGCTAAAGGCAAACTAGTCATCTTGGCTTGACATCATTTGAGTGAGTGCACATGTCACTATAATCTGACTTCTCCACCTTGGACATGTAATGCAAATGGACCATCAGCGCATACCACAACAAGCACTGTACTGGCAGATACCAGAATACAAGAGAGGACCAGGCTCAGGACCGAGATCAGACTGGAGGAGCACAGTGAACAAAGACCTACCAAAAGACGGGGTTCATCTGGGAGGAAGTAAAAGTGGCAGCTCTTGGCAAACACGAAGTGCGGACCAATTTGCTCCACTGGACACGAGATGAACGAAGCTCAAGGTCACTGTAATTTGACAAAGATAGTAGAAAAACTCAGGCGAATCAAATGCAGTAATTTTCTACCAGATATGGATACAAAGATATTAATCCAGCCAAATCCAGCTACGAATGGATTTTGAAAATTGAAATCTGACGCAACACGTAACAAACGCCAACAAATGTCAACAAGTTTAGGTCATCACCATCAAAAACGAACAATAATGCCGGTGAGCACACAATCAATGACTACTACTATTTACAAAATCTGAAAAGCGGGACCAACACAATCAACAAAAAGCGAAGCAAAGCATTGTACAGTGGCACAATGGCACAAAATCAGGAGAAATGACACAGTGCTGCTCTGACTGGTAGATTGACGCCACCCACAAAGGCTACAAGCATTAATTTTCTATTTAAATTTAATTCGCTATTAACAGTAGCTTTACTTTCAGTTGTAGAAATATTTTTTAGTTTCAGTTTCATTAGGATTTCATTACTTTCTATTTTAGTTTTAGTTACCAGTATGGTCAACAATTCGATATTTTTTCGTTTTTGACAATACACACTGGCCACATGTTCACAAGGTTGGTGAAGAACACATTGTGAATATGCATATATGCAAATGACACTCTACCACTAAATAGCGATATTATGACAAATATCGCATATATGAATATGTTTACATTAAGGCAACTCAGTGACACTCAGACACACACAGCGCATTGAAGCCGATACACTTTCACATTAAAAGCCTGATAAAAATTTCCGCATTTGCACATGAATGAGCTTGGTTACTAATAACAGTGCAAAGCAACAAAAGAGCCAAAAATGTGGAAAGTGATGGAGAACAGTCAAAACGTACAGGCACAATTCCAGGAAAAATAAATACAAACAGAATTTTACAATTCAATCACCAAAAAAGCAAGAAAGCACTAATAAAGACTACAATGAGGATATAAGTACACTGACAAGTGACAAGGATTGGCAAATTATGCAATACTGCATAGAATCAGATGACCTACAAACAGCAAAACATAACGTGATAAAGCTTTAAATCATATTGCATCCCATAATATAATCAAAATAAAGTCAAGTGTTTCTTGTCTTAATGGCTACCACTTCCCCAAATTTCACACATAATTTTATTCAGACTGACAAACAAACTGTGACAAAAACAAGAATATGAAAAGTAAAGCAACAAACCAAAACTGTCTCGTCGAAAACAACAATTACGCTACATTAATCACAAATATGACTACACAGTAACAATAATCAACGATTTAACTTATTAATTAATTAGTAATTATCCTCACTAATTAGCATAAATATCTACTTTGTTTGGCACACAGGGAAATGTTACTAGAATCCTGAGCTAACATTCCTATCAGTCAGGCACTCAAGAATATCAGTAATGCTGATGACACACATTCAAAAAACTAACCAAAGTTTCTTGATTAAATTTACTCATTTTTGTACCAGAAACTTGCACTTAAAACACAGCCAACCAATCAGACTGACTACTTACTTTAGCCAGTTGCATGCAAATCTGTTGCACAGAATATAGATGACTTATTGATCGGTGAAAGAAAACTTCACCGGAAAAAAAACCTGAGAATCAGTCATGCAAATTTACAGGGTAAGGTGAGTTTACTACATTTCTGTGCATTTTTCTCCGAGTGTACGTCACAGGCATAAATGAAACGATCACTCAGACCAACATCCTGCTTTGCTTACCGTCAATTCATTACATAAAGAGCCAGTGGTTTTATCAGACATGAAATGCGCATCAGCAGACAAATATTAGCACCACATCAAGAAATAAAAAATAACTCGGAACTGTGTAATATATGAAAATTTCGCTACATCTAAATATACCAGAAAACTATCAGCAGCAAATATACGAGGTGGTCTATAAAAACGTGGCACTTTACTTGTGCCCATATCTTCGCCAATTATTGACCGATTTTCAAAATTCTTTCTCTAGCACACTCTGCAGACAGTTTGCAATAACACGATTATTATATATCCCACCACAACATAAATGCATCTCTACACTACCTTGTGAAATATGAATGAAATATAAATGTATAACAATAATAACAAACAAGCATTTTGGTAAATAAACAATAAGCACTTCATACCAATATTTTAGTGAATGATCTGTATGTTACTAAACTGAGGGAGTCTAACACAGTCTAGTGTCAAATGGATCATTCACCACAACGTTGGTCTGAAGTATTTTTTTCATTTACCTAAATGTTTGATATTATCATTAGTTTTTTTCGGACATTTATATTTCATAAGGTGGTGTAGAGATGTCTTTACGGTGCTGTGAGATACATAATAATCACATTACCAGTATTGCAAATTGTCTGCAGGATGTGCCAGTGAAAGAATTTTTGAAAATCTGCCAATAATTGGCAAAAATAAGGACAGAAGAAAAGTGCCACGTTTTTATGGACCACGGTGTACACAGTAACAGTCATCAGCGTTCATCTGTGATCATTGTTCCCACAAAGCCATGCAAGTCTTGACTTTGGCAAACACTTTAATACCAAAAATCCGAAACAAAAACAACCGCTAAAATGATGTCTTGCCAGGAATGTTACAGAAAATTGTTAAGTGATTCATCTAAACACTGCACTGTACCAGAAACAAATCCAGTGCAGTGCAATAAAAATGTCATGTGACCACCACAAAGAATGATTTCAAATTTCTGAATAAAAATCAAAACAACCCGATAATGCTAAGATTCAGACTTTTGCAATTAATAGAATTTTTTCAAAACCTATAAACTTAGGTTTCTACAAGTCCAATTCTATTACCCTGGTAGTATTAGTCACTACTGATGAGAGAAGATGTTGGGTGATATGATGCAAAATACAGTAACGCACAGCATGACTAAGGACCATGACAAACTACATCGTTACAGCTACAGCTACAGTTAGTTGAATCCTGGCAGGAAAGACTCTGATTCTGCCTCATTCTGCTTCAAGTACTCATCGTAGACTATTTTTGCTGAAATTACGTCTTCGATTGCCAACCCTAAGGACAATATGGATAACCGGTGAATAATGATAAACACTCAAATGATAAAAAAAGCTAGTGACCACAGTAATTACAAAAATAGCCTACAATGCTTTGTCGGTGTAATACGAGCAATGCTAATGTTAATAACAGTAATCTGCATGAAACATCGTTCCACATGAAAATCGATAGGTTTTCAGTTAGACTCATTACTATTACATCTATATCTTACACCATGGGTCAAAAATTTGGCACCAAGTTTTTCACAACTTCAACAAATGCCAGAATTCATTTGTTGGCACAACCTCTAGGAAATCACCCTAAAAGATCTAACCAAATCTCAAACAAGCCACTATGCTACAATGATTTATACTCTGTATTATACTACAAAAATATCCCGTCGACATACCAACAGATTTAAAGACTGTAGTCTGTTGCCAGAAGGCCTCCTTCTCACCAGTAATCACCTCACCAATGTCGGCATAGACTTCACACTGCAACAGGACACATTTAATCATGTTCAGATCACACTGCAATGCACATTCACTCTGAAATTAAATACACTCAATCCTCTGCAGAAAGTCTACCATGTCATATTTAAACTTTACTAAGCTTTCCGGGAAAGTGTCTGCATCATATTTCTACCACCTACATGAAATCTTGTTCTCACTATATGAGAAAACTCTAATGGTAAGCATGTGACTACAAAGTCAATTCGTGGAGCGCATCAATGTTAGCACAGCCACTTGCACTGTTATCAATGTTAGTACTCCGAGATGAAACTGCCTTAAATAATCATCCAAAAATGGAGACAGTGTAAACAGGATAACACAAATGAAATGTCTCAGTACTGAGTTCGATGCCATCAAACCAGCGACAGAGAAAACCCAGTGACATCCACATGAACACAGTGCTACTAATAAATGATGACTGTTCAGACTAAGCCTACTGCTAATGTGAAGTACTAATCAGCTTGCTTTCACAAAGATACAACAGGTTAGAACTTCTGAAAATCATTGCTGCTCTTTAAAAAACAAAATGTATCTAACTGAAACCTACAAGCTTTCACAATTAATAATATGTTGACAATGTCACAGTTTCATCTACGACAATAACATTGTCCCGACCTTCATATTTTCTTTTTGATGCACATTTCATTTAGGAAAAGTTTAACACTGTGTTATGGACAGATTTTATGCTAAATTTAACTGTAAAAAAAACAACAAAATAACAAATAAGTAACTAAATGAACACAATTAAACCTCCGAGAGCACAATATCTCCAGACTCTTTAAGACAAGCTTCACGGCTGTCAGTGTAAACTACGGATGACCTCATGAGCTCTGAGTCAAGCTCCTGCCAGTCAGGACGACATGCTCCGATTGCTGGCAACAACAACAAGAAATAAGTACATGTGTTAGATGCACATGCCAGGTGTTTAGGCAAACAATAATATAATGAGGGAAAACAACATAACAATTATAACACATGAATACAGAGCATCAAAGCAGAAAATATTAGAACTGTCAAAGCATTAATTTTTTAATGCATGCATTAACGTGTTAATAACATATCTTTAATATTACTGAATTTATAGGTGGACTATATTGACAGGGTGACTGGAATGATGACCGACGAACTTGTGGCTGTATTGCAGAACCGTGACGATAGTGATGGAACAACAAAAAAATTTTAATTACTTAAATATTATTCCATCATCAAATAAACATAGTTTAATGAAATACTGAAATGCCTGCTACACAGAATTAAGTAAATTTACATATGTGCATTATATTTTTAATGTGTGTTAATTTTGTAATGCACATTAATTCTTTAACACGCGTTAATTATTTAATGCATTAACACATAAAATTAGCATGTTAATTTGACAGCTCTAAAAAATAATGGAAGAAAACAAAAAAAACAACAAAATGATAGTAAAACATAAATTTATACAAAGCATCAAAGCAATAGCAAGGAGATTACCAACTCAATTGCAGAAATGATGCACTTCAAACGCCAGACCTATTTGTTCCAATAGATTGCAACACTAAGCACTCACAGTGCTGCCACACTAGTGTTTTTATTGCACTACAGGAATAACCTTACTCGAGTGACAAACATTCAACAAAAAAGTCAGTCTACAAACCGTTAATGTGTGCACCAGGTTTAACCCAGTTGTGATAAATAACCGGCGTTGTAGCGAAGGTAACGGTGCATATGACGTCAGCATCAGTGACAGCTTCCTTTGCTGTAGCACAGACCTTCACTGATGTGCCTGCAGCATCAGGTCGTGCACTCAACTCTTGCGCCAGTTTCTGCGCATGCTCATATGTACGACCCCAAACATGCACCTGTATAATACACCAAAAGCATTATGCAGCCATCCTAACAGGCATTACCGGTCTTGCATACAAACTGCTAACTTAATAACTAAAGCCTGCACAATCCACCAGCAGTCCTAACTAGAGCTCTGCACGAACAAGGCAGCCCATCGGCCTAGCCTGGCTCATTGTGGGCGGGGCGGGGCTTGAAAATTTT
>Ga0209367_1006737_pt1 | contig 15879 bp, 10 predicted proteins | sample WorMetLIZISLAND2_FD_187412 | JGI IMG/M metagenome (GOLD analysis project Ga0209367, IMG submission 187412) | Marine gutless worms symbiont microbial communities from Max Planck institute for Marine Microbiology, Germany - Olavius geniculatus... ... | reverse complement strand
CAGTGGGGGAATTACAACACACCATTTTTTATTAATACTTGAAAAAAGTGTAAGCCTAATCAAATTTAATAATTTTTGGTATGAACATTCCTGGCATAATTGGCCATGAAGACCTAACTCAACATTTGTTTCTGCATTACCTAGAAAAAACAGGCGAAATATGCATTAAAATCAACAAACAAAATTCAACAAACTAAAAAGTAGTGATTTTTAAATATTTTCCAAATTATCTTTTTATTATTACTTATTCCGATAACTATTTTTATTCTAAATTTACTGTTTTTAAATTTACCATTTTTCTATAAATTTGATTGAACTAAATTTCTTTTTAAAATTAATTTTTATCAAATTTTTCCCCAAATTTACACCAAATTTCTCCAAACTTTTATTCTTTCCATAAACTCTAAATCGACTTCCAATTTTTCCTGAAACTTGCTATTGTATTAATTTCTAGTCTTTTTCGTCGAGATGGCAATCGTTCGTTGGCCTTGTGCTACCGGTCATCAAAATGGCGGAGTTTTAGAATATTTTCCAAATTTCTGCATCAAAATCAAAATTACAATGTTTGACCGTCTTGCAGCAATGTGTCTGGGCTGTTGATGAATTCAAAAAGTGACTGATGACGTCTGGATTGGTATGGAGCAAAACATTACCGACACTGCTGACAACGAATGAAGAAAGCGTCTCGGTGCCTATGTTCGTTTAATGGGCCAACATTTTCTGTAAACAGTTAAAATGACGATTGGATAAACTATTAGTCAAAGTGACGAAACTTTAAATAAATTGTGTTTTGTGTGTTATTTTATTTAAGTAATAATACTAGTTTTGATAAAAAATGCAATATTTTGTTGGTTTTTCCTCAGGTAGTGCAGCAGCAAACATTGGCAGAATATTCGTACCACAAAAATATTGAAACTGGATCACCCTTTTTTCAATATGTGCTAAAAATTGGGGCTTTTATGCCTCACAGTGTAGTGGGCCTTAGCTAGAGCAAGTACTTGGGTTGTACTTGATAGTCAGTTTTAAATACTTGTACTTGTACTTGTACTTGTGGCTTTGGTACTTGCAACATCTCTGGTAGTGTTCGACGTGCTACTGGGGGTATTTCCTCCGCCACCTATACTCACTCACACACCCTGCAGTCAAGTCGGTCCAGTCGGTGTCTAATGAAGACTAGGCGCCAACAGTTGCTCGCCTGTTGTCGCAGTGACGTCAGTGTTGCTACGTGCGCGTGCCAAACTTCGACTGTAATCGATCGACGCCCAATTCAGAGAGAAGCTTACTTGATGCTAACAGGAACGACACGACGACAACAACATTATAAGAATGTAACATTAACAAACAAAGATGTCTAGTCTACCAAGATATTTCGTCATATAGCTTGGTCAAAAGGTCGACATAAAAGCAAACTAATTAATTAACTCGCTTGTTAAGTCACTGAAACGCCGAACAAGGGGCGTTGAAAAAGTTTTGCAAGTCGATATGTTAGACTGAAAAATTTTTCAATATCCATACACCAGTAAAACGCACATTTCTTTGGAACTCATGTGAGCTTAAAGCGGATATAACGTCATTGTATCTTATGACGTCATAAGGCGTTTTATATCGGTCCCACCAGCCAGGCTTCTACCACAGACTTGAGTCGTTCATTGTTTAAATAGCGGACACGCCAGAATTTTTTTTTTCAAATTTCAAAAAAAAATAATAGTTACTCTAAGTCAAGTTTCTGCTGTATGTAGGGTGGTCTTATTGTACGAAGCCAGAGACGCAAACAGCTTGCTGGGTAATTTTAACTTTGAAATTGGGCTGCAGTGCCGGGCACTGCCGGATTTAGGGGAGATCTTCAGGGCTTGCTCCCAGGCCCCGACACATCAGGGCTCCACAGGACTGGTTGTACATTGTAAGAATTGTTTAACCTTTCGCAAAAGCGACAGATATCACTAACTGTTAACTTTTCAATAAAATTTTACGGACAACGTCAAATCCTGACGTGACATCGTAATTAACAGAAACCTTTTTATTAATGGCCAGCGCAGACTTCGGCTACTGTGTATTCATATTGCAAATAAAAAATTCATGAACGTATTTGTCAGGGCTTCCACAAAATTACATATCTCGGGGGTTCACGTTCGTAAATCGGGCTGCAGCATGAAGAATTGCTGTGCGCCTATTTGTGCTGTTTGCGTTAGCACTCCAAATCGTATCTGTTTAAAGCTTTATGACGTCAAAAATTTCAACAACATCACATTCGCTTTAAGCTCATATGAGTATGAGAAGTAAAAGGGGGAATATGAACATGCGGGTTATATGAACATGGTGTTTCTATTTATGATATTTATTTAGTCCTTCTGTGTATATTGTATTTAGGCTTGTGACGCACTGAAGACGTCGTGTTTGGTGTGCTGCACACATAAAAAAATAAAACTTTTACAGACAACTGTTATTATATCATGGTCAACCTCCTGTAGTCTTGTTTTTGTGAACTTTTTTTATAAATTCTACGTTTGCATTTGACGTTGTTAATTTTATACTACGTCACGAATGGCACTCTATCTTGATTAATACAGCCCACTGATCTTTCTAGTTACGCCATACAGCAAAAATGGCGACAAACAGTGCTGCATTATCAGCCTAGCAGCAAATTTGTTGAGTACTACTAGCGTCGGGAATATGAACATGGCATTGAAAGTATGGTGGTGGCCCAGTGGGGGTAATATGAACAGTAGTATTAACAGTTGCGGGTAATACGAACAGGTCCTATACATGTAGCTGTTTTTGCGATACTAACACGTTTATACATTTAGGCTTTTTTAAAAAAATTTTTAGCTCATTACATTCTCGTGATTTATGCTTAGGGTAATATGAACAGTTCTATTTTAACGGCTTTAAAGTAATATGAACGCACCCCATTCATATTACCCACACGTGTGTTCATATTACCTTCCATGCCGGGAATATGAACACTTTAATGCTTATTTTCAAACACTTATTTTTCTCAGATTCTAACACATTTTAGTACTTTTTTAGTCGTCAGCAATAAACTTTTTATAAACCTATTATCCAAGACCTATTGCCATGCTATACGGCTATGTATTACTGCAATAATCGTTAACTCGTTTAAGGTGTTCCTATTCCCCCTTTACTAATGTATAAATTTGGAAAAGTTTGTTAGTCAAATATATCTATCTATTGAGTTGTAAACTTTGCAAAACTTTCTGAACGCCTCTCGAATGTCTGAACGCATCGCGAACAGGTGTAACTTATGAGCAGGCCAACAATCGTATAATCAGTGACTAAATTGTAGACTTTAATTCAACTGTAGATTCCAGTGGAAGATCATTGTAACTCCAAAAATTACAGTTTCGGGGAAACGGCAAAACTGATCAAACAAGCAACGTTTCTAAAAACAAGCCACTTTTCATTTTTTTGAATAGCTCCGTGAAACATCGAACGATTTTAATAATTTTTGGCACGCAATATAAAAAAAACTTGACATAAACAGTCAACAACTATAATTTTGCCAACTTACCTTAATAATGTTGCTACACTACCTTGTGAAATGCAGAATCGTAGTTTGGCCGTTTACAACAGTGAATTTATTTTGGGTAGCTCATGCGTCGGCTCAAAAAATTACTGAGACAACAAAATCTCTGAAAATCTGTTAATTATGTAACACTAATCATACTCATTTGACGATCTTTCCTCCACAAACTGAAATAACGCATCAACACGGGTGAGCCGCTTTTGGGTTACTCGGCTATTGAACGCTGTTGGCGAGTGGCGTCAACGTCCATCACTTGCGTTCGTGCTGCAGAACATTTTGAGCACATGCTGTAACAAAGATAATGATTGTGATCTAACACGTATGACGCTAAAAAGTGCATCGATATCGATTTCCGTTTCACGTGATAATGTTGACAGCTATTTGCACGTCGCTATGGTACGCCCTGCAGCAGTGACTTGGCGCAGCGAGTAGGTCGATTAAAATTTAACGCAACCCTCCAACCACCGCTATAGCCTATGCGTCGGCGATTGGATATCATATTGTTATTCCTATCACAAAACAAAAACTATACACTGGGGGAGTTCTAGGCTTCAGAGAGCAAATCATATGCATCCCGAACACGATGCAAACGGGCGGTAAAGAAAAAATGCGTAACTTTGATTGTAAATGGAAGTTTATGCAGTGAAACTAACGAAATTTATACTCGTTACGTGCATTCTTATACCTTTTTTAGCGTTTGCAGCACTGCTGAGAGGCTTTGCAGCGATAGCCAAACCTCTTAGTCGGTGGGAAGCGATCTCGCTCTTTTACCTCCAATTTCTGGCCACGTTTATGCAATTGCAAACATTTTTCTTTGTCGCCATCATAGAAATTACATTTTTGGCGCAATAATCGCGGGCTAATCAGATGCACATTTTACGTTTACTGCAAGCAACAACAAAGAGTTTGTTTGTCAAAATATGTCTAGAAAGTGCTGAGAAGCTTAATAAGTCAATTTACAGTATAGTAATATGGTAGTGAATTTCAGTCTGGAAAGCGATAACGCTGACAGCGTCTCCGGTGCGCTACTGCAGTACCGTTTACGTTCTGGGAGGTGTTGCAAGGTGTTGGAGAAAGGGGCGCTAAAATTGCTGAACGTAAAAATGACGGACGAAATCGCGGGGCTGGAAAAGACAATACCTAAAAAATGACAAACCTAGGTGCACGAAATAGAAATAATTACATCGTCTGAACGAAATTAACGAGTAGATCTCGAGTTACTCAGAGGTGACGTTCAGTCAGGTTCAGTTGTCTACATCAAATAGTCGGAATGCGGTGATTCAAACGTCTCCGCCACGTGCCATATCGCACTATTGCATAAACACATATTTTAAAATAATTAGTTGGCACTTTTAACAAATAAATCGCCGAATCGAAGAAACAGTGCCAGATACAAATAGGGCTAAGCTTACTAATGATTAAAATATTTGTCACTAATACAAAGTTCGTTTGGTTTCATTGCTAAATGAAAATAATAAAACTTAGGCTTACACGAATGCAAAATAATTAATATTTGGTCTTGCGTTTTCAGCCTTGCAATTTGGTCCGCCATTTTTAGTTAAGCATTTTCCAAGTCATGCATTTTCAGTCGCCACGTTGAAGAATCGTGAAATGCGTGCTGGTAAATAGGTACCGGTAGCGATAGCATGCTGGGTTGGAGGTTGTAGTGTTGAATTTAAGAGTGTGATGTAGTGATTCTGCAAGTCGTAGACCTGTGTGTGGAGTATCAATCAATCAGTCAAGCGACGCCGCGATGTGTCCTAAAAACAATGTCCAATAGATGGACATTTAGACTTGACCAATGTTTGCAGTTTAAAAAAATTAAAGTGCAGTTCGCTGCGTTGCTAATCGCTATCCTGCCGCGCATCATTGCTTAGTCTGTACGTGCGGTACCGGCGAGGCCAATATAATAACGCTTTTGAAACAGGAAGTAGCGTAATCGAATCGTATGTTATCGAAATAATAGGCACATGCATTTTGTTTTACGTCCACATTATTTTAACTGTAATAACTTAATCTTCTAGTCTACATTACGATGCGGTACTTTTATTTCCATTTTTGCGGTGGTTATAGTTATAATAAATGTCATGATTACACCAAAACATTTTCTGTTTGAACTATCAACAGATGAACTCATAACTATTAAGGCAAACACGTAATTTCAGATATCGACTATTCTTTCAGTGAATGAATATTTCCGTGAGTCATAAGACCTATTTAATCACGTGCAAAAGCCACTGCGGCAAGGACAGCTTAGTTCAATAAGTGATAAAAATAATGACTGAAAACAGATTAAGTCACGAAAACGATTACTGCAAACATCATAATTATACATGTTTCAAAACTTTTATTTACTACGCACGCCTTTCATCACGGTTTAGAGTAAATCTTGCGAGTGTAACAAGTGAACTCCAAACCGTGTTAAAACGTGCTTATTTTATGACTCTGATCAACGGCGTGTTCTGCGTGAGACGTGTTTGTGATAAACAGATGCGAGACGCGTTTCAATCGTCACGCTTGATTGGAGTGAGATTATGGACATTTCTTGCGCTATAGACTCCGTATAAAGACAAAGTAGGTCGTGAAATCAATCGAGTTTAAAGCAGTCTACTCGTCGCACGCAAATATGCGACGCCGATTAACTCGCATATAGCCTACGTATGTTTATAACGTTACTACACGGTGATAATAATGACGGGGGAGAGCGCGAAGAGAAGTGATGGCGCGATGCCAGGATGAGCGCACTGCACCAGTATCTGCAGCTGCAGTAGCACTACCGCCAGTCACGCATCAGTGAACGGCGTGGAACTATACCGCCTGCCAACAGACGCCGATCTACGTCGTCTTGTTGCTAAGCCGGCATATCGGACGCTACCGTATAGCACTTGCAACTACTGTATGGCGATGTAGATAGCAATTCTTCGCCGTTCGCTTCTACAAGTCGTCTAATGTCGTTACATGTCTCGCCGGCGATTCTGCGATCGTGATGGAAGTAGACGTGTGTCGGTGGCGTCAACTTTTCGCCCTCGGCGCTTCGTCAGGTGAGTTGCAGTAAACAGGGTGGGCCTAAAAATGGCACAAAATTTTTATACGCCAATAACTTTATCAAATTCTAAAAAAATAACAACACAAAAACAACCTGTTTATTGCCCGAGTTATTGCCTGTAACATATCGCAGTTTTCACATCAAATGTTCAATGTGTCTGCCTTGCTGCTGGAGGACGCACTCAAGCCGGCGACACCACTGACCAATGGCGCGATTAACCAAACGCTGCGACAGTTTGCCCCACTCGGTGCTTCAGCTGGTTAATTGTCGTGAATTGTCAACATTGATAAACCATCTATGAAAAGTCCCCCCAAGTAGCATAATCGACGGGATTTAAGTTTAGGCTGTTTGGAAGCCACTCAATCAACGTTGACCATGCATTGGTCATTGTCGTCGCCGGCTTGAGTGCGATGTCTGACATTTCACAAGGTAGTGAAACGACACCTACGAGGGGTGGTGGGATATTTAGTGTTAATGTTGCTACAAATTTTTTGCTGATTCCAACAGTAAAGAATTTTGAAAATCGGTTAATATTTGATGAAATTATTGGCATATAAAATTTTGTGCCATTTTTGGGTCCACCCTGTACACTCCGCATTATTTGAATATCTCGCTAAATATTAATTCAAACTGTACAAAGTTGACAAACTCACTTTTGCAAAGATGCATATTTTTCCCTTAGTTGTTTAAAATAGGTTTTGAATTAATGCTGGACAGTTTCAAATGTTGTTTAACAGTCGTAGTTTCCCTGTTCAAATATTTGTTCTCCTGTTAATACTTTCTTGAAAACAGTTGACATGTAAACTATGAAATGATGTTAAGTAAAGTAATAGTTGAAAGTACACTGTGTCTCAATAAAAAGTGGACTCCTAGAACGTCGTCAGTAAATGCGTTAAACTAAAACTGCCACTAACGTAAATTATTGTCCAATAATATTTTTAGTTAATTTGAAAAAAGTACATAGCCTAAAATTTGGCGGTACTGCATTTCTTAAAAATCCAATTAATCCACAACATTGTCTGAAACTTATTTTTATTTCTATACTGCGAAACTCGATTTTAGCATAAAACGGCACTTCGAAGTCATCATATGTCAAGCATTTTAGAGCTTATGAAAAGCCGATGAGGCACTCAACGCCACTCTAACTCTAATGGTCCGGAAGATATGGCGACTGAAGTTACTAAAAATTGCTTCAATTTTGGCGTAATTTTTGCAGGTTTGAAAAACACAGCGACTAATAGTAAAATGGCCGCTTTGGACCATCTCCCTCACCGTTAACTGACGCCTCCTCGCCACAGAACACCACGAATATCCGCATGCTCCTTATAGGCCTACTGCCTGAACGTATAGCCACTGTGTTACATTCGTGCTGCTGATAGTATGCGTCTTTTCTTTTCAAAGGTTACCAAAGGTGCACTAATTGTGCACTACAGTACTATAGAGACGTTCAAGGTCATCCAAGGTCGTTGACTTTGATAGCAATCGACAGCGCGTAACGAACTTCCTTGCACGCGATTGACCTAAATCACATCACGTGACGTTCACAAAACGCAATATTTACCAACCGCTCAACCAACCAGTCAAAAATCACTTTATTATTGCCTTTGAGGCAATATTAAAGCGATTTTTGACTGGTCACGCCTCATTAATATTCAGACGTCTATAATTGCGCCGACGACAAACGGCTGGCTAGCTATATTGTGGCTAAACTGTACGTCGTGCTGTTGTGTGGGCATATATAATGGCTAAACCGTACGTCGTACGTTATCAGCAGACGACCATGTTGTTTGTTTACTTTATTTGAAGGGACCGTTAAATACACAGATTTTGAGCTAAAGTATGACAAAACAAATAGCAACTGGCGTCATCGATCATTACTGGATTTTTTCCCAGAGTTCTTAAAATATTGCCCGACATCGATTTCCAATAAGACCTTGACGCCACTCACTATTTGTATAATAGTAACCTAGCGCCCAGAGCCTATCTCGCGCCGTTTTTCAGATCCGGTGACTTATTGGATAAAAAGTTAAACCGTAAATTTTCCTTGTCCCTCTTATTTTATAGTCTCCGACAAGGTGACCTTTTTTGAATTTTGAGAAATTTTTTAAACTCTCGTAAGACTATTTATAATAAAGTGAAAGCAGAAAGCTGTTCTAAATCAGATTTGTTCCCTGTTCCCGAGGCGGGAGCTGAGCATCTTATTTACAATGACGTCTTTGAAAGCTGTCTTAGCAGTTTGTAAACGCATGTTGGGACAGACTTGCGTTTCGAATGTTAAAATACAGAAGATAAAAGATTATAAAAAGAATAGAAATGTAGGCGCAGATAACGTTTCCACTGCTGTATAAGCTTAGGTGTTACTGAATTTCATTGGATATTGTACATGTTAAGCCAACAAAATTTTGTTCCGGGGCTGCTTTCTCCGGATACAGTGTACAGCATCTGATCTTCACTAATTGCATCTAGTTATGTGTCGACTGTTGATGTGCGCAGGATGACAGTCGTTCAACGTATTCTTATCATAGCCTGGCTGTTAGAATTGTTCTGTACGGCAGGACTGTGTAGCAGTAAGTATAATTTCACTGCATACTTGTTCCTTCCTCTTTCTAAGTTCCTAATGCGCAGTTCTACACACAATGTGCATTTATAATTTTTGTACCAGATATAGCTGAACACTGTACAGTTGTAGATTATTCTAACCCAGGGCGGCGTCACATATTTGAAAGCAGGGGCATAATAAGCAAGGAAAGCAGATTTTTTTATTGTACCCTACTTTTTGTATACTAAAACAATAGGTTGTAAAAACGGCATCAGTGTTCAGTGAAGTCGAATATACGATAAACCAGCAATACGATTAAATCATTCTGAAACAGTTTTGCAGCGTGCAGTTGCTAACGCAAAGGCTATTTATTAAAGCAGCTATCTACAGCAATTACTATACCAAAACTAAAACAAAAAATTTGAGCTAATGCTCACGGGACGCGCGAAAGCCTATAGCAGTTCCTGTTCGCAAACTGTCAGTCTATCTCCAGCCATTTCGTCGCGACTATTACGGGAGTACCGCTCTTTGATGCCCTCGTGCGCAGGTTTCCTTGAACCTAGAAAATCGAGACTTGGACCGTCGAAATCAACGTTCAATTCTGAAAATTTTATACGCAGCTTGTCCATGTTTATCTTAATTGGTTTCGGCGCAATTTGCTCTTGCAATGTGTCTCGCAGCCCGAAATCGCCAAAAAAATCCACAAAACCGCCTATTTTGGCGTTCAAGGTCATTCAAAATCACTGAATTGGGCGCCAGTCGAGAGGCAGTGTACGACTTCCTATTAGTGATTAATGGTAATCTAGGCCCTATCTCGCACCGTTACTGAGATACAACGAGTTATTGGCCAAAAATCGCAAATTTTTTCCCACCCCCTCTTATTTAGCGCCCTCGTTCGGGGTGATCCCTTTCGAATTTATGAAAAGCTTTACGGTTCCTGAAACTAGAGTCTTCCAGGCAGCCGACGGTGAAGATTTGGTGATCCTAGCTGAGACCGTTTTTGCCTGATCCACCCGTGTGACAGACGGACAGACGGACGGACGGACGGACAGAATTGCGATGGCTAAGACGCGCTAAAAGCAGTAGCTGCTTTCGCGTGCAACAACTCCATACTCGCAATTGCAACACTTGTCCATTCGAGCTATTACTTCTAAAAAAACTGTTACAAATTACTGAGCAAGCCAAAAAAGGGCCACTTTGTTTTACAGCCTACAACTTCAGAAATAGTCTATTTATCACATCTCTACGAAATTTGGCACCAATGAAAATCAACTAAAAATGTGGAGCAAAGCTCAAAGTGAGGCTGTCCGGAGGCCGTCCTGCGCTGTATGTCCGATCGAGGGCACATTAGGCGGTTAAAATTCTGTTCTTAGAAACTTCACGTGGATCGAACGCGCGCGTATAGTTGATCAATAGGCCTACGTCGAATTGAGACAACGAAACTTTTGGTTAGTGGACCAAAGTTTACCCATTTTTACGCGCGACAGCACAACGCTTCGCGCGTTTTAGCTGAGACCTTGGCGTCTGTTCGTCTGTCTGTCCGTTTGTCACACTCGCTAACAGTATCAAAACGGTGCAAGCTAATATCACGAAATTTTTACTTTGGGCTGCCCCAAGGACTCTAGTTTTTTTGTAACGAATTCTCGAGCCCATGGAAAGGGGGTTCCTTTTAAACGAGGGCGTGAAAAAAGGATAACCTAAAAAGTTTTGTTTTTATTTTACGGATATTGGCTCGTCTAGCGTGAAAACGGTTGCAAATAGGCACAGACATGCGCTTATCATAAAAAAACACTGGCGACGAGCTTTTTAAGGCTATCAACACCAATGACCTTGAACGACCTTGTGCCCCAAAATAAAAAGTTTTAATACATTTTTCACGATTTAGGGCTGCGACACACATTTTAAGAATGAATTGCGCCGAAATGGCTAGAAATAGACGAAGACAACCTGCGTATAAAATGTTCAGCATTAAACGTGGATTTTAGCAACGTAAGTCCCGACCCCCTAGGTTCAGGGAGGCCTGCGCACGCAAGCGTCAAATACGGGTACCTCCACCATCCCCCAACAAAAAGTGGCTGTTTTGCCGTGATTGGCTCGTGTAGCATGAAAACGGTTGCAGATAGGTACATACATGATGTATGTACCTATCTGATACATGGGGTAAAGGGAAGGAAGAATATAGACACCTTAAGCGAGTTAATGATTATTGCAGTGATACATATTCGTATAGCACGGCAATGGGTCCTGGATGACAGATTTATAAAAGGTTTATCATTGACGACTGGAAAATAATAAAAATGTGTTAAAATCTCAGAAAAATAAGTGTTAGAAAATAAGCATTAAAGTGTTCACATTTCCGGCATGAAAAATAATATGAACACACTGTGTGGGTAATACGAACAGGGTGCGTTCATACTACCCTAAAGCCGTTAAAATAAAGCTGTTCATATTACCCTAAGTATAAATCACGAACACGTAATAAGCTAGAAAATTTACAAAAAAGCCTAAATGTATAAACGTGTTAGTATCACAATAAAACAACTACATGGACCTGTTTATAATACCCGCAACTGTTAATGTTACTGTTCATATCCCACTACCTTACTTTCAGTGTCATGTTCATATTCCCGACGCTAGTAGCACTCAACAAATTTGCTGCTTCGCTGATAATGCAGCACTGATTGTCGTTATTTTTGCTTTATGGCATAACTAGAAAGATTAGCATAGACTGTATCAATCAAGATAAAGTGCCATTCGTGACGTCGTGTAAAATTAACAACGTCTAATGCAACAGGAGAATTGATAAAAAAAATTCACAAAAAAACAAGACCACACAAGGTTGACCCTGATATAAAAAAACCGTTTTTTACGCTAGACGAGCCGATGCCGACCATCTAGGTTCAAGGAATCTTCCGTAGAGAAGCTTCAAATTTAAAGATTCATTATTATTTAGTTGCTGTACACTGATTGCCCAAGTAGGAGGATCGATGCTGTTGCGCGTCCCGTGAGCTGTGCTCAAACTACTTGTATTTAACATTTTTGTATATGTACAGCATCGACTACAGATGCAGCAACAACAACAATTGCTGAAACTACTACAACGGCACTTGCTACGAGAACGACAGCAGCCGAAACTACAACAGTCGTCAAAACGACTAGCGGTATGTTCAGTTACATTCTGACCGAGGTTTTTATTATTACAAATATTGATGTATTGTGGATATTCACATCACACGTATTCTACAATGAGTACAATGGGAAGACATTTTACGAGTGATATTTGTCTTAATTCAAAGTCAAAGTAAGGCAAATGTACAGTCATAGTTAAAACAAAAGTCAAATACCGTACTGACTTGAAAGTGAAAGTAGACTTAAAGTCATATAAATTTTTAACACATCTTATCTTGTCTTAGACTTGCAATGCTAAAAATAAATTTATCTCAATTTTTGTCATATTTACGTCTAATCTTGCACAAGTAAACAAACGAGAACCCGGTTTCAACCAGCGAAATCTGGTCCAGAGACGGTTTCGCCAGTTAACCCCAGTTTCACGAAACCGGTTTCAGTTTCCTTAATGGATTGCAGAAAACTGCTACACTAAAAGGAAACCGGTTTCAGTTTTTGCTAAATCGACTACGCTCTTATGTTTTCCGTGCGACCATAATTGCGAAGCTAACATGCTGTTCACCGGCGTGGTCCGGCCTGACATCAGCGCATGCTCTTGCCCGCATTGACGTATTCTTGAGACGTAGTAAACGATAGCTGATAGTGTTCCAGCTATTGCCGACATTTTCACTGAGGCTGATCAATATCTGTTCAGATAAGACCTTGAATCCCAGGTCCGTCATCAGCAACTACCTGTGAAAACCTACTGTGCCTATAGGCCTAATCTGCGCTCATGATAACACGATAGACATTATTAACTAGGAAAATCTACCCATATCAGTGACCCCCTTGTTTTCGTCAAAATGTTGTATTTTCACGCACACTGACGATTTATGACTTGCATTTTTATTTCTCTGTCGCAATTTCTATTTTACCATGTTATTTCGTTCAAAATCGTTGCACTGTGTCAACGGTATTTATACAGAATAGCTATACTGTGTCCGTTAAAAAATGACCCCTTAGACATCGTGCAATAAAAATGTCAAATCTGAACGAATTTGAATAAAGTTTCGTGCACTTAATTTTCAATAAATTCCTGAAACGATTGCCAAATTTCGTTGAAAAATATTATTTCTTACGAAAATTATTAAATGTTGAATATCGATAAGAAAATATCTTCGTTACCAATATGGCGTTACATACTGCAGTCGCTCAAGCGGAAGTGACGTTCGTTGACGCAATCAAAATAACGTAAACAATAACAAAATGGTGTTTTCTGCAGACGATCGTGTTTTAATTAAACTGTTGAAACAAGAAAAAGAGTATAGTGCTAAAAAGTTTATCGCGGAATTTTCCAGCAAGCCGTGGATAGGACACTGTCAGGATTAAACAAACGGTTGCCTATTACTGGACACTTCACGTTTTGAGGCAACTTCACAAAAGCCGCTGTAACTATTGTTTTCATAGATAGATTTAACCGCAATTTGGCACTTTGATTGTCAATAAACGATGCATTGTTGATGTGAAAGTTTGCCAGAATCAGATGTTGTTTGTTGAAGTTACGCAAATGTAACACCATATAGGTAACGGATATATGTTGTTATCGATATTCAACAACCAATAACTCGGCTAAGAAATCAAGTGTTTCAGAGAAATTTGGTGACAGCTACAGGAATTTATCGATGATTAAGTGTACGAAACTTGATTCAAATTTGTTCAGATTTGACATTTTTTACTATACGAAGTCTAGAGGGTCAGTTTTTTTTACCGGACACAGTGTATATGGATATGATATGGAGCATCGTACAGATCATTCACCGCGATTGTGGTCTGAAGTGTCTTTCGTTTACCAACACACATGCTGTTATTGTTAGTTTTTCGTACATTTATATTTCACAAGGTAGTGTAGCAACGCCGTTAAGATGTGGTGAAATATTCAATAAATTGCTTTATTGCTAATTGGTGCTACTGACCTGAGCGTAGTGATAGACTTGCACAAACCAAACAAGTTCTGTGTCGACTCGGAACACTAATCAGCTTTCTGCCTGATCCAAAAGGCGCGTCACGTTTTCTTTTCTTTCAAGCTATAGCGCAAGTGCTATTTACTGACCCATAATTTCTGCCAAACTTCTGACAATATTTCCATTTTTAAAAAAATTTTCTGTCAATGGTATATTGAACTAAGGTATACGAAACAATACTTTACGCCTTATTTCTCACAATGCGCAAAAGACTCCACATTACTAACAAAATCTAACTAGTGTTTTCTTCGGTTATGCGTTTCCATCACAATCCCGTCCCAAAATTTCATTGAAAGTCCGTAAAAAAGTTCTGATTACTACATCCAACAAACAAACAAACAAATAAATTCCGCCACAACCTTCTTCTTCGGCAAAGGACATCTGTTATCATAAAAGGCTAACGATAATCTAATATAGGCTCATTGCACAAAACTTGGTGTGAACAACTCTGGGCAAGTTGTTCACACCTACCTGCCTGTGTAGGTGAAAGTGGTCTAGTGGTTGGTGTGCACTCCACTCGTAACTTTCAGGTTGCGTTTCGATTCTAACTGGCGGTAATTTGCAAGCAACCTTGAGCAAGTTGCTAATCTACTGTGTGCTCAGGCCAACTCAGACTCCTACCCTACGTGGGACGGGAAATGATTAGTATTTTACGGGCTACGGGGTGAAGGCCTAGCCTTATTGGGGCGGTGGTATATCTGCTAGCTCTAAACCGCGGGTTCAGTTGTTATTACATGGATGGCCACACAGTGCGCTGCGGTATCAATAGCTCATGCCAATCAGCTGCCACTTCTGAGATTGGCAAAGCGTTTTTGGCCACGACTTCATCTCACGTAAGAAGCGCTAGGCCTACAGCAAGTACTGGACTTGACCTGTACTTTTATTTTTTTTTGGGGGGGGGGTTATCTGTGGTAAATTTGGTCCTTAAGAAAAGCTGAAAATTTTGTACGAAATTGTTACTCTGCTTGAAAGATACAGTCTTATTGAACTAGCTTGGTCTTCTTTATTGCCACACACACACACACACAACATTCGCAACGGCAACAAATATCAACGTTGTGCTGGCCGCCACGGCCTGTGATAACATTAACAGCTTAACGTGGATGATTAGCGGAATTCTTATTGCACAAGTGCAGTACGATGAAAGATTAAATGATTTCTGAATAATACACCGTTTACAAGATCGAGCAAACATCGAGCTAATTAGCATGCTAATTAGGAGGGCAGGCGGGTTGTAATTGGAAGGCCTCCATAACACGTGATCAGCTGTGGGCTAAGCCTAAACTTACACTTGACCCAGAAGGCGGGGTTCCACCAGGCCTGCTTGATGTTTGCTCGATGTTTTTTTTCGATTTCTGCTCGTTTGCTCGATGTTCGCTCGATGCTTGCTCGATCGTGTAAACGGGACATAAAAAACAAAAACGCATATTCCAGAAACTACACGACACTCAGTTATCGCCGATGTCGTGCAACTGTAAAACAGAGACAACAGAACCGGCGACTACTACGACACCCGCGGAAACTACTACTACACCGGCGGAAACGACGACAACTCCAGCCGAAACCACTACAACGCCCGCGGAGACGACGACAACGCCGGCGGAAACTACAACCACACCGGCCG
>Ga0209367_1006736_pt1 | contig 15879 bp, 9 predicted proteins | sample WorMetLIZISLAND2_FD_187412 | JGI IMG/M metagenome (GOLD analysis project Ga0209367, IMG submission 187412) | Marine gutless worms symbiont microbial communities from Max Planck institute for Marine Microbiology, Germany - Olavius geniculatus... ... | reverse complement strand
CCTGTAGGTGAGTTTCTGAAAAAAAGGTATATGTACAGCTACAAAAAATTTTGCGTATATTTCACCCATTTGCCGGGAAGCCCCCCTTGGAGGGATTTGCATAAAATTTTGCATGACGGGTCCCCTCACCGACATAATCAACCGTGCCAAATTTTATCTCAATCGGGTCAGGGGTTTTGATTCTGTGGAGGGTCGAATTTTTGGCTTTCCCGTAAGAAAGAGAAGTCGCCGTTAACACAGGGCTTGAACTACGTACGTTCAGCCTGTGATGTGTCTAGTAAAGTTACTTTCAACAAGATCCTAAAATGCAGATAGGCAATGTACATGATGTGTCAAAAAATGACCCAACTTGTTTTAGTCAGAACTTTGTCAAATCTCCACCAAAGTTGATAATTTTTGGCACACTGATAGTCAAGACGATGAAATTATGTGCGGTACACTCATTGTCCATTTCACCTAATTTGTGTCAACGCGAGCGGCAAAGTCCCGTATAGCCCCGTATAGGGCTAAGTTTTGCATAAAGTGTGTAAACGGCCAAGCCATTTCAAAACCGAAAAGTCGAAATCAAAGTCAAGGTTGTTTATTCTTTAAAATGAAATGTTTTTTAATCTCTCGTGTTGATACAATCGTATAGTCCCATACAAAAAGTGATGTAAAGTAACGCGTTACGTTACTTCAGTACAATATTCAGTACTTTCTGATTTAACGAAGCACTCAAAACAAAAGAAAATACTTGTCGCTAATAACTAAGTAAGATTTTAGAGTAACGCAAATTTAACTTGGCTACTTTTGCAGTTAAATCCCTGGTCTAATTTGTCCAGGTAGTCTAATTTGGTGGAATCAGCGATGTATGACGTCTCACATACCACGACGGATAAAGATAGCTTAAATCGGGCCTTGGCATTTAGCAAATGTTTGTTCTTGGGACGCACTTTGGTCCCGCTGGACAATAATAATCGTAAACGAAACAGGTAAACGCGTGCTTTCCAGTTCGTCGTATTGTGTACTAATGTTATAATAAATGAACGATGTCACTATGTGAGCAACTCTACAGCTGATTTCATTAAATTACTTAAAGACGTAACTTCGCACAATACACTTGGAAACGTTTGTTTTACATTAAATTTATTCATTTTAAAACTTTAAGTTTCATCTGTTAACTTTCGCGAAAAAAGTAGAGTCTTTTCGGCACATGCAGTTAACGTCAATAAAATAACATCGAGTAGGCTAGACCTACACCAACTCGTTATGGGGCCGTCCTTCCTAGAAGGATGCCCCATCATGTATCGATCCAGTCCGTCTGTCTGTCTGCCTGTCCGTCCGTCCGTCCGTCCCGTGCCTCCACCTAGAGGGAAAACGAAAAAACCTAGGAAGACCAAACTTGGTAGGAAGGGTCCCTGGGACACCAGCATCCCGTGGACCAATTTCAAGAAATTTGAGCTAATGCTCACGAGACGCGCGAGAATCTATAGCAGTTCTGTCTCTCCCGTGTCTCCACCTAGAGGGAAAACGAAAAGGCCTACGAAGACCAAACTTGGTAGAAAGGGTCCGTGGGACACCAGCACCCCGTGGACCAATTTCAAGAAATTTGAGCTAATGCTCACGAGACGCGCGAAAGCCTATAGCGGTTCAAGGACGGCCCCATAGCGGGCGGCCCCTCAACGGCCGCACTCTCTTGTTTGGAATTACAGTACTTTTTACTTAAAAAGTGAGCTGTCAAATTAACGTACGTTAACTTAACGCGTTAACCCGTTAAAGTAACCCGTTAAAGATTATTAACTCGCGTTAAAAAAATTAACGCGCGTTAAAAGTATTGACGGCACATGCTCGAATTTACTAAATTATGTGAAGCATAAGTTTCAATATTCTATTAAGCTGCGGTAATTTAACGATGAAATAATATTTAAGTAATTAAAAATCGTTTTGTTGCCATTTCATCACTACTGTGACGGGTTCTGCGACACAGCCACGAGTTTGTCGGTCGTCATTCCAGTCGTCAGCCTAGCGATGTATAGTCCACTATAATATTAGCATTATTATAATGACGTGTTAATTAAAACGCTAACGCATTAACGCGTTAACTAATTAACGCCTCGACAGCACTACTTAAAAGTAAATTGTTTGTCCAATGCTATTTTTTACTTTTATTTACGTAACGTTTTACGGTTCACTTGTACTTTTACTTCAGTAAAATTTGGAGTAAGGCCTATTTATTTTACATCATTGCATACCAATAAATGCCACTAATACGGATATGTAGGACATTTTCCCCTGGACGTGTTCCACCGGACGTTCCCCCTACCTAAACTGTTACGTAAGGATCGAGCGTTAGAAATTGAGTTTATTGACGTACTTTCTAATGTCAGAATACTAAAAAAATGCAGCACACATCGAATACACTTACATTTAGTCTTGTATTATCATTAGCAAAGCATGTAAGTATCAATAGGTTTAAATAACACGTCAAACAAAGCGTAGGTTTTAAAAGTCTCGAATCTCAACTTCCCTCCCTCCTCCAAAAAAAAACAGACGCGGACGGCGACGTCAAAGTGCCACTCAAATCTCCCTGTGTTTGGCACATCAAAAAAGTGTATGCAATCGTTCGAATTTCGCTTTCTTCGTGTGCGTAAGAATTAGATATGTGTTATTATTACTTCTACTCTCCTTTCTCTGCAGTCTGTATCGAGTGGAGTTTAGTTGTCTCGTGGACGCGTAAGACGCGTGGACGCTTCATCCCTCATTAGGCCTACTGTTAATTGTCGCGCCTACTAAGACTCATTGTGCTTAAAAAATACTCAGCGGAGTTGCTTTTGGCGTTGCAAGGAATTTCTGCTTAGGCTTGGCGCTGATTCTGGTAATATGTTGTTACTGCCCTAGAGGGGGGAAACGTCATGTAGGCGTCAAAAAGCAAGGGAAAACGTCCGGGCGAAGGAAATGTCTAAGGGGGAAAAGTCCGCGGTTAACAGGCCCAGGGGGAAATGTCCGTCTCCTCGTTTATACGCATAAGCTAGGCTATTCGTACATGAGAAGCCTTCGCCGCTTAAAAGTCGAACAAAGCACTAGCAAGTTAGGTTTACAGTTGAAAACTACGCAAGCTCAATATCGTGAGACTATTTCGCGTTCATTGCACGTTTGTTTTATGCAATAAAATATTTACTTGGTTATTTATTTACTCAGAACCAAAATTAAGGTTTAAAATCAGACTTGTTGAACTTAAAAAGCAAAATTTAGATTGGCATGGCATTCAGCACACATGCCAACTAGTTCCAGTTCGCATTAAATTGTCTATTGCTACCGCGATTGCTTTCAAAAGCTATAGGCCTGCTGTCAGTATGAGTTTTAACGACGACTCCAATTCAAATTTGTACTGTTCGGTGTGCAAGTAAAACTGTCACGTCAAGAACTCGGCTATAGGTCGCTTAGGTCTATATTAACGCCCGTTACAACATAATAAACATTCATTACATGCCACTGAGGAAGCAATTTAGGCTGAGTCAAAGTCTAAACCCTATAGGCCTGGGCTTACGCCTACTGGGTTCCAAGCAACTCCGCAGTGTGGTATGGTACTGGACTGTAAACATGGCTTGCTAGTGTTAATGATAGGCCTAGCTTGTATTAATAGCAAACTTGCAAAGCCAGGCACAGTCTGCGGTCGACATCCATGCGCAGAGCTTCGCTAGAAACTGCCCCGTAGGCCTGGTTATACTGCGCTGCGGCACTCCATTCACTTAGGAGTTGCGACCAGTAGTCGTCGCCGGAGTTCACTTCCACGGCGTAAACAGGCAAGATATCACTACCGCTGCCAGGTGGGTCTTAAATTTTCGGTGACAGTGGCGCCTAGGTTATCTGAGCTATGTACAGGTGGTTCGTATAAAGTAAACCTTTATCTTTCGTACATTTATGAGCACAGAACATTTATCCGGCAACCGGATGAATACCAGTTCAAGGTTTCATAACATTCTGTAATAACCGGCTTTAGAAAAATTCAGACTAGGCTCTATGATACGTAATTTGTAACTCACTTATTTATAATCTGATTATATTTAATTCACAAGGTAGTGTAGCGACGCATTTGAAATTCTTGGTGATTACTTAGGCCTAATTGCCAATTTACCGATATTGCGAAGTACATTAGTAGGCTAAAATAATTATGAAAATAGGTCAATATCTGTGTCAAATAAGTTATACGACAAAAATTAGGAATATTTTTTTTCTGAGCCACTCTGTAAGCCTACTGCCAGTTCGTTTGCTTATACGAAGCAGGCCCATCGAGAGGGTGGGGTTGGGGGTAAGCTACCTCGGGCCCCACGACGTTTGGGGGCCCCGCCGTCGCTCAGAAATAAAAAAGTACACCAGAATGCACCGTTTTGAAAAAAAATTTAAAATCTCTCTAGAGCGGCCCCGCGAGAATGTTTCCCCGGGCTCCGCTGTGGCTCTCGACTGGCCTGATACGAAGTGATGTATAGAGCTACTGATTTGTCGTCTTCTCCACTTCGGATCTTTGCGGTTTGTATGTATGCTTGTGTAAGCCTAAGTGCAAAAAAAGTAATCAACATGAATCAATAGTGATGAATTTTTTATACAGTTGGGACATGGCCCAGGGACCAACCGATCATATTATGGTGGCCATCTGAATGTTTTGTAAAACGTAAATCATTTCCAACGATTCTTACCGTTATGTGGGTGTAAGAACCGATATTTTGCACTGTAGGCCTAGGCCTATCTCAGCAAATCAGACCTAGATCCGGATATCTGTAAATATACAAAAAATAAATTTTTGACAGTGTCGGGAGTCGGTACGGTTGTTTTTTTCCGACGCAATAATCCGAATTTAGTCAGGTATGCGCAGATTTAAATATTGACAAAAGCTGCAACGTCAAACAATCAAAGAAAGCGCAAATTGATAGGCTACTTCTGCAGGTGCCGTGCACGATTTTTCTTTGCGCAATTAAAAAGGTAAAAATTGAGCAGAATTTACGTTTTCATCTTTTTAATATCCTGTTAAACATCAATGGGCGCGCCTTGCTTGCCTATTGGTCAGTTTGTAAAAAACTAAACCGTGTCAGTTCAGTTTAGTTCAGTTATACCCCGTTTACACGATCAAGCAAACATCTAGCAATCATCGAGCAAACATCCAGCAAATGCATTCAAATTACACGTGCACGACGTGTGCTTTAATTGCTCGATATTTGCTCGACGTTTGCTCTATGTCTGCTCGATGTTTGTTGATAATTGCTTGATCGTGTAAATGGGGTATTACGTCGCTGACGTCACGTCTTACGCTAGTGCTGAATGACTAAATTACGCTGGAGGCGATGTATTCCATTCGCAGTCTAACTCTAAGGCAATGTTTTTCTCGGACTAAGCCGCCGACGTTGGGACTTCGAGAAGCGCCTACTCTAAGCTAATATTTTGTTAAGTGGCTTTTTAAGTGACCCTACCCCGTAAGCCAGAATAGGCCCTACATCAACGGCACAGATTGACCGTCCGACAGATATGCAGTGACGTCGTGGCTGACGGACAGGGTAAGAGGGAGCAGTTGCCCGTCCCAAATTTTCGGCTGTCAGAAAGTTGTCGGGAAAACTTCTCTTTGTCGAAACCTTTTTGTCAAAAAATGCGGGGCTGAGACCTCCATTTTCGGAAAATTTGGCGGCACAATTTAAATTTTTTAGCGCCCACAATGAAGCCGTAATCTTCCCCGTCGAAACTTTGCAGTGTCTTCCTAGCTGAAACTTGCAACTTCCTGTCCTGCCCACTTTTTGTAACCCACGACGCCGTTGATAAGATGATGTATGGCAATACCGCGCTAGCGCAGCGTGGTAACAACTTTCCAAGTATCGAAAACTGCAGCAAATGAGCAATTTCGGTGCGCTTCGCCGTCCTTCCATAGCTAAAACACGGACATCTAGCAGTAACATCTACGGTACTAAATGTCTGTGGCTAAATGACGCCGGTGATTATTTTGAGTGCTAATGGATTAAGCTCCGGCAACAGCGCAATGGCTGCAGCCTGCAGGGTCTTCCGGTTTACCTTAGTACAGTACGTCGAGTATAACAGCCGGTGCGTTCTGCAGCTGAGAAAGGAATGGCTTAATTATTGGCTTGCGACGCGTCAGATATAGCAACCATTATTTTTACTCACTGTCTACTTGGCACATGGTAGGTATACGTAGGCAGTAGGCTAGTTACGTACGGTGTGCGGCGTCCAGAGTCATAATGAGGCCTATAGGCCTATCTCAGGAACCGAGCATCGAATCCATTGTCGGTTTTGTTCTAAGGTAGGGTAGGCCTATTCTGGGTAGGCCGATCCAATGGTCACGCAAAACTTAGCAAAAGGTCAAACTCGTGACCCCTATATCTTTGAGGCTGCGTTTCTCTATATACAGATACGTGGTCATCATTGATCACGAATAGGAAACCATTATGCCGAGTTCATTGGTCACGTGACCTTCGATCAAAGTCTTATCAAAACTTGACCTCACCTATGTCACTTGTCTGAAAGTGTGAGGTATGGGGCAGGGTCCCGACCCTCCCCTATAGTTTAGGTGCATCCGGTGCCCCACCTGCTGATCGAACTGCCTGTTTGTGTGTGCTTTTGTCGATAGGCCTATATACTGTGTGCAGCTGTTGTACACGGTGACGCGTGAACAGATCAGATAATCGTGAGTAACAGACAGACGACATGTCGACTACCAGTCTGCAGGACGTCAAGTCAGTCAAGTTCTGGCTGGCGCTGATCGCGGAGTTTCTCGGCACCTTTCTACTGGTGCTGGTCGCTTGCGGCTCGTGCGCAAGGTTCCCTCTGCCTCCAACTGGCTTGCTGCAGCCAATCGACGTCGTCCAGATTTCTCTGTGTTTCGGTCTGAGCGTGGCAACGATCGTCTGGGCCATCGCTCACGTCAGTGGTGGACACATCAACCCCGCTGTCACATTCGGATTCCTGGTCACTCGCAAGATCAGCATCCTTCGGTACGTTGGCGGAGTGCTGATCTGAACAGTTGATCAAACCATACGAGGAAATTAAATTTTCCGTCACAACTCGATCAAAAATTGTCCGATTTCGAAATTCGTTCGCTGGCAGACTCAGCGGTAGGCCTAAAATGTACATTAATTTTGCGGTGATTATTGGCGATCCAACCACGCTTCTCAAACGTACGACGAGCAGTAGGCCTGTTTGACAACGCTGTGAAATTCCGGTCTGTCTGAACCGCATATCACAGCAGATCATTGCGGATCAACAGTACTGTAGTCAATCGTAGATCCCAGAAATTGCTTATTTTCAGTGACCGCAGAACAATCGCTGTAGGCCCTATGTGGCTGTAGCACCGCAGATCAGCTCGCGTCACAGAAATAGTCTGAGTTAGGCTAAGGATCTGCTGTGATCTGCAGTGCCATAGACTGATCTGCGGTTACTAACTTAAGCAGTTGTTGGGATCTGAAATGATCGGCTAATTTGCGGTTGATCTGCGGTCTTCAGGCAGACCCTGATACTCAATATTGAACAGTAGCGGCAGACAAACAGACAGACGGTCACACAAAAAGATCTCGCAAGTGTCTAACAAAAAAAAGACTAGAAACTACAAAATGGCGAAGAGTGGCATTGTTAAGGCGCGTACAGAGCGACGCAGTTAACTGAACTGAACTGAACTGAACTGAGACGTTATGTCATTTCAGTTCGGTTCAGTCACGTCGCTCTGTACGCACTTTAAATAAGTTAGTAACGCCTGATGATTTCGGCGATGTTGCGGGTGTTTTATTTAACGCTGCAGAGCGCTGCTGTACGTCGTAGTGCAGACCTTGGGTGCAGTCACCGGCGCCGCAGTCCTGAAAGGACTCTCAGTGCACGAAACAAACAAACTTCTGGGTACGCCGACTCCTAACGATGGAGTGACGCACGGACAGATCTTCGGTATTGAGATGTTCATCACCTTCGTGCTCGTCTTCACGGTCTTCGCCACGTGTGACTCGCTTCGGACGGGCTTCAACGGATCTGGGCCTCTTGCCATTGGACTCTCGCTTACCATGTGCCATCTCTGGGCGGTACGTAGGTCTATATAGCCTAGACTACAGAATCAGCCGTGCATTAATTATTGTCCTATATTGTGGTGCATTCTGCATCAAACAGCCTAAACAAAAAGCTATTGTTTAGCTTGTTCATCAAAGTAAATTGGACGCGGAAACATCAGAAAGTTACAATTTTTTCAACTGTCGACTGTGTTGCTATCACTTCCAAAAGCTGACTTTACGGAGTGGACCTGGAAATGCCCGGTTTTGTTCAGGTAGGCCTATTTAGTTTTTTTATCACGCTAATTTTCTGTTTTGCCTGCTATACTGTAGACCCAACGGCTAACCATCACGTTAGGTCTATGCATTATCGTATAAGCTTATTTTATCATAAGTCTATTATCGTTAAGAGGTCAGGATGAAAACGTTGCACCATGAATCTTTGTAGTCCGTACCACCTGCGTACTCCGTTATGCTGCCGTTCTATAGCCCGCGTTACGCGTCATGCCCGTCCGTCCGTCCGTCTGTCTCTATATATGTCCCGTACGATCGAAAACAAAAAGGCATAGATAAGCCAAAACAGTAACGTAAGCGTTTCCTTATACAGGAGTAACGCTGTTGCCAACTTTCAGTTTTAAAAGTTAAAGTTAAGGTCACCAGACGTCAGAAACTTCACGAAAACAACGCATGTCTTGCGTATTGACGTCTTATGCGCTGACATGGCCCAATTTGTTGTCAACGCCTGAGACGTACGGCAACTGAACGGACGGCCGCGTGTCATGTCGGCACTGGGCCTTGATAGGCCTACATCTTTTCTTGTCGATCTGTCCGGCCTGTCAGCGTCTGCATCTGTTGCTTCGGTATATGTACAGGTGCAGTGACTCCATGGCGAGCTGCTGAGTGAGGCGGCTGCGTTCTTTCGTGTTGTAAATCACCAACTAAGCGTGCACGCTAAACGCACACGCCTATCTTCTGTTTGTGGCATTTCACAGCTGCTTGTCACGCCATCCCATGTCCGCCATCTCCTGACCTTAACCACCTGGCGCTATGCTAGATGGAAAGTGCATGCTTTAGACGTCTTTACTAGACACTGCACTGTTGGAGTGGTTAAACGAGCACGCAGTGCGAGCTTATACCACTCCAGACAGTGCGGTATTATAATTAAACCACGCGTAGATTGCTTAGAGTAGCCTACACCGCCGTTTGCTTTATATCGCACGACTGCAGTTTAAAATTAAGTAAAAAGTACCAGTGCAAGCTTAGTGTGGTTCTCTATTTCCAGTGCTTGTCAAACATCGACTTAGAGTCACTGACAGATTGTGCTTTGACTTGCCGTGGTATCTAGGCTGTTCCAGTAGTGACTGACAACTTTCCTTCGAGGCAGAAGTCTGCACTTGGCGTTAGATGAAAATTCTGTTACAATTAGGCCTATTGCCAATTGTATCGTGGTGACTATTTGACCGGCAGCTGGTCAGATAGCCTTTAGGCTATCTGACCATCTCTGATCGGTCAAAGTGAAAAATTGCAGTCGCCACCTAGCGAATGACATTAAATAAAGTGCACGCGCTACTGAGTAGAATTCGCGTGATTATTGTGGCGTAAGGTTTAGGGCCGTACCGCCGCAGGGACACGGTCTTAGCCTTAGTCACTACCTATATGAGCACCATGGTGCTCATACGTACCGGCTACGGCTGTTCAAGGCGGTGACCGGTCCTCATCAAGACGGACGTTCGACCGGTCATGACTGGTCAGATATTTGACCGGTTACCGGGCACGTTTGACATGGTTTCTACTACTCTGCAGAATTCATTTTCCCTGACTTTTCCTGACTTTCCAGGACAAAATGAATCGTTTTCCCTGACTAATTTGTTCACGCAAAATACCAATGATGGCTTTCAATCGCACTAGAAACAAAGGCGGCGAAACAAATTTAAAAGTGTAGATACAAATAATCTGCGAGCGAAGCAAGCAGAAAAAAATTGTGAACTGTTGTACGCAGTCTGCGTAAAACAGTTCAAAATTTTTTTTGCATCTTTGTCAACTTTGCCACCCTGGTAGGCTACTTTGATTTTCCCTGACTTTCCCTGACCCTCTGATTTTTTCCTGACTTTAGAATATACAATTCCCTAATTTTTTTTCTGATTTTCTGATTTTTCCCTGACTTTCCCTGACCGCAGGAACCATGGTTTGACCGATAATAAAATTTGACCAGTCATATAGCCTATGTGACCTGAAATTTTGACCGGCCATATAGCCTATAAGCTATTTGACCGGCTGCCGGTCAGATATCTTGTGCCTGATTGTATATTATTTCTAATGATTTGTTTTGCGTGTTAGGCTTTCACAAAATGTTGGAAGCGCAAGCTGTGTGCAACTATAACTGCAGTCATGAGATTCTTTCTGTTTTTTCTTTCTTTCTCTTATGTCGAACATTTGTGTGTGTGTACACCTGTCTAGGCCAATGTTCTGCCATAGATTCGATGTTGAACAAAATTGCGTGTAGGCCTATAGGCTGTACTGAAATTATTTCATCACAGCACTGTATGGCGTTGCTCGATCATGTACGTGTATACGTGCAGGTACCATATGAAGGATCCGGCATGAATCCGGCCAGAGCATTTGGACCCGCAGCCGTATCCGGCTGGCTGAAGGACCATGTTGACACCCATGCAGTCAGTATTAATATATTCGTTGCGCATTGCAGGCCAGCACATTGTAGTGTAGCCTAAATACCATTAACATCAGTTTTTCTCAGCAATATCATCAAGCAATAAAACAAAAACGCATAATAGGCCTATAGCGTGCCATTTAGGCTTCTGATCGAACTATGAGGATAGGTTGTCATTATGATGCTCGTTACGGCATGGTTTCATGCGCTAACATAGCCTCATTATGTTTTATTGCGTGATAACGCCGTTTTTCTTTTACTCCAAAACCTAGCTTGCAACGTTGTAAAACGACCTAGTTAGTTAGTTAGGCGTTGTTTGTTCTAGCGTATAGGCCTGCTGCTATTATTGGACGAACAATCTGACTTTACACCAATTCACACACATCCAGCAGTTTGTTTTCCCAGGAATTTTCCACTAAGCTGCAATGATTTTATCTAGCCTAGGCCTATAGAATAAAAATAGGCCTAACAGGGTCGCAGTTGTTTCTTTACTGCGTATACTGGTGGCTATCTTCATTCGCCAAGTTGGCAGCATGTAAAACACACAAACAAAATAAAATGTAGCCTAAACTGTAAATTTTTAATAATGCCTGTTAAGTGTTTACTTTTCCATACGGTAGTTCTTATTGCATTATGAACTTTCATAGACTTAGCCCTGCTATTGTACACGTTCTTGCGTTTTGACGAGTTTGGTAAGTAAACGAAGATATCGAAGATGATGATGATGATTCATGATGATGCAGATGTACTGGTTGGGTCCGCTGTGTGGCGGTATTCTGGCCGGCTTGCTGTACGATCTGCTGTTTGCCGCCAACGCCTCGGTGGCGAAGCTGAAGGCTCTGTTCACGCGGAAAGACTACGACGATTCGCAATTCGACGAGCGTGGACGTCGCAGGGCAAAAGAACGAGATGATGCCGAGGCTGCACAAGGCCTCAAAGACACTGCAGCAGCTTAGCATTGAACGACGGCCCGATAGGCTACCAAGTCGCGCCGCAACTTATTTTGTATTCTCTGACGTAACCATCGCGGCAGGGGGAGCAGGAAGAAGCAACTGCTGCCTCTTCTCCCCCTAAATTTTTACCTTTGGAAAGTTTACTTTTACCAGAAAATTTTCTTTTAAAAATTTAAAATTTGGGGCTGAAATGCACCAGTTTGGAATAACTTAGTGGCAAAATTGAAATTTTGAGCACCACAATCTCCTTTGTCGGTTCAGCGTATCACCCTATTCTGCATACCTGCGTATTACAGTTTTATGACAACGCACAAAATGTACAAAATCAAGGCAAGATTTTGCCTGAAACCACTGAGTTCGAGGCGTCCCGAGCCTACCGGCCCTATTCTGTTTTCAGGACTACACCCTTGGTCAGCCGTCCAGTAGAACTGAACTGAACTGAACTAGGTTTATTAGAACTCACTTGCAGCTCGAAAGCTGGGTAGCTGAATAATACAATAATACATGTATTGAAATATACAGACCCTTGTGTCTCAAGTCTGTCCTAAAATCTGACGATCTGATCCACTGGCATGCGCAGACGGGTTAGGGGTTCAGCCACTGTTGAGGGTAAATATTTTCCAAAACAAAATATATGTAAGGACTAGGGAAACAGTCAGACGTTCTTTTTATTGAGACACTGTGTATAATGCAGGAATTGTAGTGATAACTAGAACGCAGTCAGAGACCGCACACCTTCGCCAACGCTATGTTGTTCGCCAGGTAGCGTCACCATATTCGGTTTGGCAGCGGTTTCCCTTATGCCCCATTGAAAGCAATGTTAACGAAAATTTCAAAGTGATCCAGAATCCAGGATTTTTTTCCGTATCACCCCAAAATTGAATCACTTGTAGTTGTTGCCATTCCCGACCTTCCCTCAAAATTTCAGAAAGATCCTTCCTTCCACACACACACACACACACACACACACGGACAGACAGACAAACAAACTCTGGCAAAAACATAACTTCCTTGGCGGAGGTAATTATGTTAAGTCTCCTGATGCTTTCTGCGGGTGTTAGGCCTAAGCTGTTAATTACTGTACGTACACTGTACGGTACCAGAGCTAAGTAGTACAACTTAGTTGCTTTGTTGTTTGTTACCGGCTGTTACTGTATCTGACTTGGTTGAAGTTTGCCACATGCCAAATTGTCACTCACTGCGACGACCAACCGGACCAACTAAAGATAAATTTATTAAATTGGCCTTTTGCTAACTTTTAAGTCCTTCGACTAAACCAAACTTGATTTGTAGCTCTGCGTGACGTGCGCACGAAATTTTATTTAGGCCTATTTATTTTTGTAGTAGCTGTAGGCCGAGTTACCACATTTATCGCTTTTTATTGTTCGACTTACTGACCACTGTGCCTGTATAAACTTTTACAATCACCGCTGGACCAAAAGACTAAAAGCCAAGACCAGGCGATTGAGACGATCAAGACAAACACCGACGACTCCAGACCTGAACGATATTATATACTGCATCAAACTGCTGCACATAAATACAATCATTTAGCAGTTTTGCTTCTGAAGGACAAATTTTATCGGAAGTAACAATGACCCTGTATATCCTAGATCTACTCATATGCTTAGGCCTACCTATTGTGCCGCTGCTTGACTGACGATTGCTTTTACAAACACAGCCTATATAGGCTTGCTTACTGCTTAAACTTTGTGTCTGCTATAGGCTAGCACTGCTATGTGGTCATGGATGCAGTTTGACCACTGCTTGTTCGTAGATGCATAACATCCCAGTTTTCTCTTGAAACGACTTTGACTATGAATTGAAAAATCTGCATACTTCGTTTTTTTAATACTATGAAATAAAACAGCAAACACATTTAAAACATGTCCAACATAAAAGTGAATGACTGGCACTGGTTTTGCATTGGTTTTAGATAATCTGATAAAAGCCTGAGTTCCTATAAATGTGGAAAAATCGCTTTGATTACCGGTATTGAACATGTTCACTGTCCGTCGTCATTTCGTATGTTTAAAATGAAACATTACACACAACTACGAAACAGCAATACCCAGCACCGAAACGAGCAAATCTTAACTAACTTCATCTCAGAAACTCCAAAGAATGCTGAACAATCGTACATGGCGTATGCATGTAGGTGGGGCAGCCTGCCATATCCCTTCGTTCAGTGTTAAAATGGTAAAAAAGTGAAACTGCAAAGCCTAGAGATTCGGGGCAAAAATGCATCAGAAATTCAGAGTGCACAAAATCGCATAATAAACGTTCAAAAATGTCCTCATGAAACACGCCCCAGTTACTGCAGTTCTGCCGTCACACCTTTATCGAAATGAAAAAAAACGAAAAGGCAGAAGAGAAATAAAACCAAATAAAGAAACAAAAGGGGCAGGAAAAAAAACGAAGAAGGACAGAAGGGAACCGATAAACAGGATGACCACTCTCCAGATAGGCCTACCATGAAATTCCCTCGCATTTTCCTGATTATTCGCGGCAATCCTGACCATTTTAACTGGTACTCAACTAGGGTAGGCCTACCTAACTTAATTCTAGTACTAACTACAATATACCATATCTATATAAAATTTAGAAACTAAAACATAATAAGCAAAATTCAGCAATAAATAGCCAAAAATAATTGGCATACACTATATTAAGTGAGTTATACTAAAAAGCCTGTTGACTCAATTGTTAGGAAAGTTTTTGGGCATTTTTCCCTAGCAAGATTTTTCCCTGACAATTCCCTGATTTTGGCTAAAATCGCTAACATTTCCCTGTTTTCCAGACAAATGGTCACCCTGGATAAAATCTGTTCCATCCCTTTGACGAAATCCAGGGGATACCGTACCGGGTACGCCAATGTCAACGGCTGAAAAAAAATTAACCAGTTTCAAACGCTTAACTAACACGAAAAACATTCTGCGTCAGTTTCGCTGTATTCTTATCATTTACACCAGAACTCAGCTTAAACTCGGGCACAGCCAAAGGACGGCCTTACGCCCAAGTTCCACTGTACTTCGATTTGTTGCAGCTGAATCTGTTGCACAACAAGTCGTGTACGGCATTTGTATAAAATATGTCGCGACGTTGCGGATTCTGTTGTAGGCTTATAGAATTTCTGCACTGCAGCTTGTTGTACGACAAATCCACAACAAATCGAAATCAGTGGAGCAGGTACTTCAAGCGGTAGACGTAGTTGCTGCAGTAGTGGCAGCGAGCTTAGAGTCGTCATATTCCTTGTCAGTGAACATCCCCTTGGCCTTCTCTGTCGACATGTTGGCAGCGAACACCAGCTCGTACAGTAAGCCGGCCAGTAGACCACCAACCAGCGGACCAGCCCAGTACATCTGTAGCGACGCATAAACCATAACATACTTTTTGGCCGACCGTTAGGTCGAGTCTCTGGTAGGCCTACGATGTGTCAGTCGTCGTCGGTAACGCATGTAATGTTGGCATTACCGGTCTTACCGGAAATTTTGCTACAGGATTAATTAGTCCGATATGACGGCTCAACACAAGCAAAATTTCACCGATCTAGTGCAATGGGAACATTTTTAAATTTGGGGTTGACACAGAGGTGGGGTAGAAAGAATGTGCATTTTTCAACCAGTAAGTCGCCGTATCTCAAAAGCAGTGAGAGATAAGGCTAAGTTTGCTATTGATCTAACAAATAGTCGCATAAACCCTTACAGAAGACATTGACCTTGGATGACCTTAAAGGGTCATTATGCCCTCCGCCATGCCAATCGTGCAGTACTGTAGCTAAGTGGTACATCGTACGGGGTCGACGATTTTACCATTGCATACGGCGGTGACGAGTTCCTACAGGCTGTCAATAGTAATCATGTCTCTGTCTGCAGCGGTCTGGCCGCAATTTTGAATGCAAAGTTGCTGCTTGCAGAAATTGCCGAATTACCGTATCGTATGCTAGCGTTGATTGTAGCGTTCGATATAGCAGTGCCACCATAGCGTGTATATGACTGCAGTCACTCTCGGAAATCGCTTTCTGTCCGTGACCTCAAGTATATACAGGGTGGGCCAAAAAACTGGACCTGTTTGAGCGTTGATAACTCAGCGATGTTTACCTGTAAAAAGGCGTGTCATATGTCAAAAGTTTCAGAATGTTGTAGACAAAAAGGGCCGAACTTGCATAGCAAATCATTTAAATATTCTTTGCCTAATTTGCATAAATCTTCATTACCCCTGAAATTAGGCATTTGCCTGCACTCCCATGTGCCCG